>Ga0209611_10014664_pt1 | contig 10415 bp, 5 predicted proteins | sample S1TSphgellanicum_3_FD_187693 | JGI IMG/M metagenome (GOLD analysis project Ga0209611, IMG submission 187693) | Host-associated microbial communities from peat moss isolated from Minnesota, USA - S1T2_Fc - Sphagnum magellanicum MG (SPAdes) (version 2) | ecosystem: Host-associated > Plants > Peat... | reverse complement strand
AAACTCCAACATACATTATTTTACCATCCAGCACGCAATAGTGTGCTTTTTCCAAAACTCCGAAAACAAACAGCACCAAAAACAAAGAAGAAGAAGAAGAAGCTGTGGGATGATGAAATGCAACAAACGAGAAGAAGAAAAAAGCAAATATATCCTCGTTGTTGCCGAAGACAGACAAACAACACAAACAAAAGAAGGAAAAATAGGGAGTGACCAAAACAAATACCAAAACAAAAACACGACAGCAACACACAAGGCGGAAAAAGAAAACTCACAATCAAAGAAAGTAAACCTTTGTTGTTCTACTCGCTGGTCCTTCTTGTATTGTAAGCACAATGCAGAGCAAAAGAAAGCAGCGGAAACTCTTCTTATTCTTCTTCTGTTGATTTGCAGTGCTGCAGTCGAGCAGGGAAAAAGCTGCTATACACGAAAACAACCATAACGAAAAACGCAACACCCGTCCTCCGTGTCCTCGTCCTCCTCGGGGGGGCGAGAGAAAGAGAGAGAGACGAAGCTGGGAACGAGAGAACGAGGGAACGCGGGAACAAGACTTTTGTTTTTCCTTTTTCTTCTTTTTGTTCGTCTTTTGCATTCGCTAAAACCAGTGTTTGCCGGTTATCGAGTCTAGACCCCGTTCTCAGACCGGTTATATCCCGGGCATTAATGACTTATCACTCGGTTATTTATTTACTTCTTTATAACCGCTTAGTCCTGAATTTTCAAAAATCTAATAACCTACCTGGATGACTCAATTATCATCCAGGTAGGTTATTGATCTTTACACGCTAGTAAAAAAATTTATAAACAGAAAACCTAATCATTTTAATTTTGATGTTTTAAACCTTATAGCCAGCTAATAACCAGCGGGATAGCAAGAGGTTATCAAAAGATTATTGATACCTACCCAGCAGCGGTTATTAGAAAAAAAAGGCAATAACAGGCCAACACTGGTAGTTTTGGGCCGGTTATCAAACTGGTTATCAATAACCTACCAGCTGGTTATTGGATTTTAAATAACTTGTTAAATTGATAGTTGCTTGGTATTGAATTTTCAAAAAATCTAATAACCTACCTGGATGATAACCCAGGTGGGTTCTCAATCTTTAAACAGTAAGACAAACAAATGAAAAAAAAAACAGAAAAGCAACCATTTTATTTTGTAATTTTTAAAAACCATATAACCCATGTATAATTGGCAGGTTAACCAACGGATCTCAACTGGTTATATGAAAACCTTCCCTTTAGGCCATACTCAGCAGTTATTACCCAATTCTTTTAATATATTGATATTGAGAACTTGTGTGATCCCAAAAAGAATCAAAAAATATTACCTACCGAAGGATTATCATAAGGGCCTGGCCCTATTGCCTCGTCCTAGGCCACCTAATTCGGGAATGTCCAGCCCCCACCTTGGGGCTTCACCTGACCCTTAACTGATCTTTTAACATAAAGGTCTGCATGTGAAGCCCTAAGGTGGAACACCATCATTGAATTTGAATACCACAAAATAGGGTTTAGGGTTTAATAGTCTCAAAGTTGCCAAGGTACAAAATAGGGTTTAGGGTTTAATAGTCTCAAAGTTGCCAAGGTACAAAATAAGGTTTAGGGTTTAATAGTCTCAAAGTTACCAAGGTAGTGTGGTATTCAAATTCAATGATGGTGTTCTACCTTAGGGCTTCACATGCAGACCTTTATGTTAAAAGATCAGTTAAGGGTCATGTGAAGCCCCAAGGTGGGTATATTTCAAATAACAAAATTTTGTGAAGGAAAATATTGAATCTTGAAAAATGTTGTGTTTTTCACTATGAAATTTTCAAAATTAATTTAACGAGTATTTATCGAATATGCTAAGGTACTATGGTATACATAGATCACCAGGTGTAAGGGGAGAAGACGGATACCATCATGCCTCATCCATAAGAGTGAGATAGATCTTACACCTAAATTAAGTAGGCATAATCTGCTTCCCACTCTTAAGGTCCCTTCATATATAGGGGCAGGTTAGTGACAAAAATAATTAAAAAATTAGTGAAGTAGTAAAAATGACTTAAACTTTAGGGTTACTAAAAAATTTATGGCGATAGCCGCCATTGTTAGATTGTCGCTATTCATAGGTGGCCTTTTAGATAATTACTTTTAGGTGCCCTGGTTCAAGGACTTAGGGCTATTACTTAATGCAACATGCCCAACTTTTTAGCCCGTTCGACAAAAAACTTGTGATCTTCCATCTTCTTTCATCATCATGGTCTTTATTTCTACCTAATGTTGTGGTGTGTTGTTGCATCCATAACGACATAAATTTGGATGGGAAGGACTAGAATATTGAGATTTTGATGACTCGATTGGAGTTGGAGAATGATGCAAACAATGTGAATGTACGTTGTAGGAGAAAAGCTAATGATCAATGGATTTGTGCAAAACATGCTTTTGAGAATGACCTTGAACTAGAGTTATAGGGTTTTGAAATTTCATGAGTAGATCAATGAGTTGTTTTGGAGCAATACCTCGAAAATAGGCCCTGCAAAGGTAATTGAATTTTTTTGAATCATGATTTTACTTTACAACACCAAAAATCAACTTGAATTCTAAATTTTTTTTTATCATGTTCATGAATGAATCGTTTATAAGCTATCTCAAACTTGCAATTTTCTATTTATTTTTGTTCATATTGTTGCCATGTTATTCCTACCATGTCAAGTTGTTGCCATGAAAAGTTCGGTTTGTCTCTAGCATTACCTCCTTTTGCATTCCCCAATCTTCTTGTGATGACTATAATTCAAAGTGTAAGGGTGCAAGTAGCAATGACTTGTCATGAATGAACGCATGACACATTGCATTGTTGAAATGAAAAAGAACAATGACCATATCCTTACTTGTCTTGTGGATTTTTTTTGTTTCGATGTTTATAATATTTCAACTAATCTTTGATTGTGTAATCTTAAATCTTCATGCAGCACTTTTCAATTTCAAGTTGCATGAGATTTATGCGATCCATCACTTCCATTATAACCTTTATGTTTTTGTTTCTTGCATTAATTACTAGTGAGAACATATTTGATTACTTGCATTTAACTCCTATGTTTCCAAGTGCAAGCTATAGATGCATTTATAGTTTCTGATAAATTGATGAAAACTAAGAAATGTTGAGGATTGCTTGCAAATTCATCAAGGTTCACAACATTAGTCCTCTCTTGAACACCTGCAACTTGCTATTCATTTGGAAGTTGTTCTTCAATTGCGTAATCATCACCAAGAAGTTTTTTTATGAAAGATCGATGTTATGCAAAATCTTGTTCCTTTTGTGTGTTTGCTTCAAACATTGACACAACAAAGTTTCCATCCCCCTCCGCTTGTAAATTCTTCATATGAATTGGAGAATTGATAATTTATTTGCCTTGAAATGCTTCGATTGCTTTGTAAAACTCCTTGTTGAATTGTTTCGGCAAATGATACCAATCGCGCTCCTTAGGAATCATCTCCCAAAATGACATGTGATGGCTTGTTCCTTTGTGATAATTCGACATTTTTTTGTAATATGAGTTTAAACCATTCCATTTGTCTTTGCACATCTTTCCATTTTGAGGAATTTTGGCATGAATAATCTTTTAGAGTTTGTTTACATGTTCCAACACTATGCGACATGCACTATGTGCATTCATGGATTTATTAGTCATTCTTAGGTTGCATGTTCAGCACGTTTACATTATATGAAAGCTAGCAGTTTTGTTTGTTCCTAGTTTTTGTGCCTTTGACGCGTTGGTCCTTGATCTCCTCCTCCTTTTGATAATCCTCTCCCTACACCACTCCCTCTTACTGACATTGATGTAACACCTACAAATGTGGAATTCTTTACTTTCATTGCAAATTAATTTTTATTTAATGTTGCTATGATGTAAATTAACTAGTTATTTACTATTTGATGCAAGAGAGATTTGTGAAACGATGTTGTGGTGAAACAAAATTGCAAAAGCAAAGCTATGATGTTCAATAGAACTTGAAGGATTTGGCAATGGTGTGGGCAACTTATGGGTAACAAAAGCTGGGAAGCAGGGGAGTTTGGATCAAGCACAAGGAAGGGGTTTGATGATTAATAACTTACCTATCTAGTTTTCAAGGTGATAAGATATCATTGTCCATAGTAATAAAAATCTTTGAATTTTGTAGAATTGGAAATAGGCAACCAGTGCTTTATCAATTTGTGATAGTCATGGTGATAATTTGCCACATAGACGTGACACATAGGTTACTTACCTAACTAATTGGTTTATGTATGAACAAAGATAATAATTTACATTGTTATTGATGCAACTATTGGCATGTCTAAACATAGCTTTAAAGAGTATGTGTAACTCTTCAATCAATCATAAATAATTAAAATTTTTAAAAAAAACACATGGCAAGGGAATGAGAAAAGAAAAAATATCCATGACATATTCTTGGATATGAAGTGCCTTCAAATACACTTAGGAAATTACTTAACTTTGTGGATATATAATATGCAAAATAATAAATATAATAACTTCATCAATAATCATATTGATATTTGTGAAACATGTTTTTTTTTCATTTTTTCTTTAAAATATAAGGTGTTATGTAAATGCAATGCTCATGATGAAATTGAAAGGGTACATATATCCTTTCTTCATGTTGATCACCATATGCTCATGGATGATAAGATACAAGGCAAAATGGCTCAATTCCAAGATGAATGACAATGATTTCCGCATTCCAATGAGAATCCACATGACCAAATCATAAAAGTTATTGATCAAGATTTGTTATCTTTTAGGATTTGTGTAGGTCCATTAAATATATTCAAGAGACATTTTCACATGTCAATGGACACAACATAGCCCCCAAAATGGTCATAAAAAGCAAACAAAATGCAAAATTTTGCTTGATACAAACAATATAGTATAACTTCCACCTGTTGCACAAATACCTAATTGAAATCAAAGTTTCATCACAATAAAAGTTTTAAAAGTTCTCACTTCTTCATATAATATGGCTAGAATTTTATTTTTCTTTTCCTTCAATGTAAATTTTCAAATTCTTTTCCTTAATTTCATCATTGTAAACTTTGAAGAAGACCTTCCATTTTTCTATGTGCTTTGGTTTCATATATAATTGAAAATATACAATTTATATATTGATATATTTTTTGTTTTATAATATTTTCTTTTTTTGTGCTTGATCATTTTTGGATAGTTATTAATCGTTTCATTTTTCAAAATATTAACTTAATTAGTAATATTTTATTAAAAATTTATAATGTAAAATTTACATTTTTAGAAGATGTAACATTTACCAAATAATCTAAACTTATGTAAGATTTATGCTAATTTTAATAGGTTTCCTTTAAAAAGTTTACATGAACATTTGTTTTTAAACTAGGTAATTAGTTAACAATTTCATTAGGATTTCAATTTTTAATATTTTATTTTCAATTTAAACATATTTGTGTATTAACAATATGTTGGCACATCATCAACTTTATGGGCTTTCATCTTTTGTCAATATTTTTGAACATGTTTCTTCATATTTAATATCAAATTTAGTTTTTAATTTACATTTATGATATAAGTCGAAAAACATCATTTGGTAATATAAATGTAGAATAATGTGATAATTGCCAACTAACATGGATGTTGGATCACATCATTTATGTGGTCTTTGTAATGACCATGTGCAACCACCTTACAACTATAAAAAAAACTATGTTACAATTAAAAATCGATTAGTTTATAATTTTTTTTAAAAATTATTGAATCATCGGACAATTTTAGGTTGAATGTCAACTTGAAGTTTCATTCAATTTGTAATTGCCCTAAAACCTTTCGTAACCTTGACAACATCCATATAATTGCAAAAGCCATGAAATCCTTCATGTATTTTGAATGCTAAAATTTGAAATTGTAATGCTACAAGTTTGCATTAGATTTTTTGAAAAAATTTCTTTCTTTTCAATGAAGTAAATGTTGAACTTGTAATGGAAAACACATTCATCTATTGTGATTTTTTGGATCCCAACTTTGTTTTGTGCCTTTGTTTGCTCCCATTTCATGGTGGAAAAAATTTAGCACAATGGGATAGCTAGTTGATTTGAAATTGCATACAAATGTACAAACATTTATACAAAATGTAAAGTGCATAATGTGAAAGTTAGAATTGTGAAATAACTTTGCATGCTAGTACCCATTGGAGTTGTTTGATTTAAAGTTGGTGAATTTAACCCCTTACTTGCCACTTATTGTCATTTAGTTGTTGCATGCTACTCATTGTTTTGCAAAGGTATGTAAGTTGCACAATGGGGAAACTATTTGATTTGTAGTTACATATAAATACAGTCATTACAAATTATAAAGTGTATAATGTGATGAAGCTAAAATTGTGGCATAGTTGCATGTTGGCACCATTATGCATGTGTTAAGTGAATATTAATTGCACATCAAAACATGTGCAAATTGAGTCCTACATGTTGATAAATACAAATTTAGCTCCATGCTTGCGTTAATTTTAATTTGATCACATTTTCTCATGGCAATGAAACTTCAATAAAAGATGGGTAAATAGGTGATTGTAAGCTTTGTGTGCATTAGGATGGGGGCATTGAAGGGCAATGCCAATAGTTTTCATGAAATGGACATGACACAACACCTTTAGGTGCTAAGATTGTAGTTTGGCATGTCATGTTAATTATAGAATGTAACATTAATGATAAAGTTAGTTACAAGATAATTTTTTTAATGTAATTTGTGTTGGTTACAACATGGGATCATATGCTTGCAACATAGTTGTAGGCATGTTCCACCACCATGCTTGCTAGTTGAAAGTTAGCATTCCATTCATTGCTTTAGTTGTATATTAATACCATATGATGAATTCTAACATTTACAAATGAAAATGTATTAAATACAATTGGTTACAACACATTATTTATGCATATGTTTGGTAGTTGCAACATGATATTATTGGTACCCTTATAGTTGCAAAATAATAACTAAATATTCATTTAATTGAATACGATCATTAAAAAAACTTATCACATAGTTGCAAATTAATGAAATTATTAACAACATTAATTACAAGATTGCTACCATTTGAATATACTAGTAAAAAATCACAAAACAATACTTACACCACTTTAAATAATTGCATTGTAATAATAAGATCAAGTATATCATATGACTATTTTGAACCCAATAACCAAACTATTAGTTACAAAACATAATATGCATTGCAACTACAGTAATTGGAAAATGCAATTGTAAGCCTAATTGCAAAACCCTCATTTTTTCATAGTGAAGTGAGATTGAAATTTCAAGGGCAATGTTTTTTTTCTAAACATTAGCTTCCATACTCAATGACAATGTGATTTCATATTTTGTAATGTCTTTTGGTGGTTTAATGATCATTTCATCACTTTTTGATCTTGATGTAAACCCATTGTCAACCATAATAAACATTACCTTTGCATCCACATTCTTATTTTTGGGTGTTTCAATGGCAGCCCCACTAGGAGAAAAGTCATCATGGTGATGAAGCTAATCAAGATTCTTATGTCTTTGAAAAAGTGGTAACAATGATAACCTTGCAACAACTTTGCCCTTAAGCCTAGGTTATTTTTGAATTTTTTTAGTTCCATGCTCATTATAATCGAGTTGTAACAATATGTCAAATAAGACATCATAATTTATTTATTGTAATGACCATTATGTATTTGTGTTTTGTTAAAATAAAAAATATGAACATTGAGATGTTGAATTTGTTAAAATGTCTAAAAATTATAGACTCAAAAAATGAGTATATTAAATGATTGAACTATAATTCTATTCAAAAATATTTAAAACAAAGAATTTTTAGTTGATATTGTGGTGCAATATCTTAAGTTGAGACATTTCTTTTTGAATAAATATAAGATCTACTCGATAGTTTTTGTAACACAAATTATAATGGAGAAAAAAATACAATTTTTCTTTTGAATATTGTTTGAATACATTTGTTGTGAATGTCGAACAACGTTTTGTTACATATGTTGAATGAAATGTTAAACAATCAAAAGTTGTATCTTGTGCATATGATGCATAGTGCATCCTATAGTAAGGATCTTAAGATTTTCTTTCACACTATTCACTAGGAATAGAATTTATATGGAATACATTTAAGTGGGAAAAAATGAATTTTTTGAACTAAAATAATTCATATGGTGGTGGGAAATTTTCACTTGTATATATTGTTATGCATCAATAATTTGGTTCAAAACTTGAAGTACCAAAAACTGTTTAAATAAATTTCTATGGACAACTGGAGATATGTTGTTGCATGATTATTTTTTGCACATTTGTCCTACACTTGGGGCTACAAATTCCAAGCCTAATGAATACAAAAATCAATCAAGTGGCTAAAAAAATATTTTTCCTTACAACCCTCCCCAAAAAATTGCAATTATATATATATATATATATATATATATATGGCTTATAATATAATCAAATGCATCCAATGGACATTGTTGGATATAAAAGCAAGTAGTAATTGACTTAACACATTATTACAGGGCATGTAAACAATTATTAATAAGATTGTCTTCAATAATGTTTGAAGTTATGTGAAATCTATTCAACATGTTAATGAAAAATTCACCATTTTGTTGTGTGAATTGTAATTCATAGCATTTGCTTTTGTATGGTGGTTTGTATAAGTGATATGTTTTGTTGAATTTTAGTAGGAGTATTTTTAGAAAAAAAATTACAAACAACCCCTTTTATTTTGCACGAGTTTATTTGTTTGTTAAATGTGCATGGAAATCCACTAGTTTACCTTCACAAAGGGTAACACACTCACTAGATTGGTAGAGTGGGTTGTGTGTTAGTTTAGCCCCAAGGTGGGGTCATTTGCAAAACAAGGGGTCTAGGACAAGGTGATAGCCAAGTCTAGCCTTGCCACCATGGTAGTGGCCCCCATCCATTGGCTTTTTTGTTCACAAAACATGAACCAAACATTTGAGTTTGTCATAAAGTCGTTCAACATGGCATGAAATTGAAAATGCATCCCAATGTAGAATGAAACTGGACCAATCTTCTACTAAATTGCTCTACTCATGAGCAAAAGATGAATGTCATCAAGAGCAAGAGCAAGAAATTTTTGTTTATTTCATGGCAACACACCATCTTGAGAAGCTTTTACATAAATCAAAACAAATCCCTTTCAAAGTTCTTCAAAACGATCAAAACTAGGAAAAAAAAAAACATTCTACCCTATTGCGATGGTAGAGTAATCTCAAGCCTATTTTCATCTTCAAAGAATGTTGCACAAATGTTTTGCATAATGTCTATCTTGACATGCACTTTGGAAAAAGATTGGTAACTTTGATTATTATTTTGGATCTATGAATTTTGATTTGATCTTTTGTTTATGTGCAATTAAAGATATTTGAAGGTGGAGATGATTAGTAGGACGCAAGCTCACCATGTGCTAAATGCATATATGTGAATTTTAAAGTAAGTCTTTAACGACCCCATGTTTCAATGGTGATTGCACCAATGAATCTTCTTCCCTTCATCTCCAAATATGATTGTTTACTTTTTTCATGAAATATATAATGAGTTAAGAAAGCCTCAAAGTGTGAAGCAATGAGTGAAAGGAACTTTTCAAAATGTGAAACAATAGTGAGAAGATCACTTGGAAGTTCTTCCTTTTCCTAATTTATGCTTGTGTAACATACATTAGTGAACTATCCAAATTAGGAAAAGGAACTAGGGCAATGTGAACCCTAAACCCAATAACCAACCTACCGAAGAAGTTATATGTTGAAGAACTATCTAACTATCACAAAGGAGAGACATAATTGTTTAAATGTTTTGAGACTCCAACTTAGCCCACTCTAAACAAACAAATGTACTCAATAGTTTAACCTAATGAAGATCTATCCAACTAACATAATGGGTCAACATAACTAGGTAGTAGTAGTTGGTTCTTTGCCTTGAAAAGAAAAAAAAACTCCATGATTCCAAATTAGCCTCACTCCAAATGAAACCCTAAACCAACCTAGTGGAAAAACCAAGGGTATTGAAGGTGGGGCCTACCTTATGTAAAAGGTTGAGGACTAGGCCTATTAGCTCTAGTGAAGAACCGAACCAGTGGCTACTTGAAAGCCCAACATGAAGAGTCCTAGCCAGTAGGCCACTGTGTGGGTGGGTGTGTGTGTTGGGGTGATAAGTGCAATCATATTCTCTCTCACTAGAGCTTTCTCACTAGAGCTTTCTCATGTGTGTGTGTAGTGGGGGTAACTGCAGTTGCACATGCTGTCCTTTGAAAATCCCTATTCCCACTGGCAAGCATGTGCTCTCGCTACTGGGGGCTTCCAAATGATGTTTGTTGCCAAGTGGATATCCATCTAGGCGATTGAAGCACGA
>Ga0209611_10014663_pt1 | contig 10415 bp, 6 predicted proteins | sample S1TSphgellanicum_3_FD_187693 | JGI IMG/M metagenome (GOLD analysis project Ga0209611, IMG submission 187693) | Host-associated microbial communities from peat moss isolated from Minnesota, USA - S1T2_Fc - Sphagnum magellanicum MG (SPAdes) (version 2) | ecosystem: Host-associated > Plants > Peat... | reverse complement strand
ACTCTAAAAGGTTTACTAGGTGCTTAACTGATTAAGCGTTACATCAACTGAAATAAAGAAAGTATTATATGCCTGGAAATATCACAAAGGCTGATTCAACTATTAATAATCACTACTTAGAGGCTTATAAGCATTCCAATCATTAGTAGTAAAGAAAATTATGGAATTAAGGCTTAACTCATTATTGAGCTATAATCCATGGCTCGCAAACATCACATTTTTTTTCCTTTTTTTGTGGATTTATAAACGGTGTAACAATAGGAATTTCATCATTTGTATTGTTAAACTAGACCAAAATTGACCATGGTGGAGTTGCAACCAAAAGTGGATGCATTAGTAGAACTAGGACTAAAGCTCAATGTAACATGATTATGGGCAACCAATTTTTTTAGCAAAGGTATTAAGATCACAAGAACTAATAGCAACAACATGAAACCCTAATTAAACATCAAATATAGAAAACGCAAACTCAAAAACCAACATTAACAAAAGAAAAATAGCTTATATTTGAAAAGAAAAATAGCTTATATTTGAAATTCAAAGGAGGCATGGTGTTATAGTGAATAGTAAAAATCATAAGCACAATAAAGTTATACGTAAAGTCATCCAACTTTTAGGCCTTTTTTTCATCCCCTAACCCCTTTTTTAACCCTTATGCACTTATATCCACAAAATAATGAAATTTCCTTAAGTTAAAACATCAAATATTAAAACTCAGGATTAGATGCACTGGTTTGATAGTAATTATAACAATAATGCATGTCAAAGTAAATATAGCAGCAATAGTGCAAGCGTTCAAGAAAAAGGGAAGATAAGAAATGAAACTAATTTTTGCACCAAAATTAGTGCAAAATCCAATTTTACTCCCAATAATTTCGTTTTGTAAAATTTAATTCCTAGTTACACATTTGATGCCTTATTATGCCGAACTCACCCCCTAATTGCTTGACTTTATGGATAACTTTAATGATTACAACAAAACTCAAAATGTTGCCCAATTATTTTCAAAAGCACATTACTCTCCACAAAATGTGAACCTTGCATTGTATTCAAGAAACAAAACACACCTTTGATAAATCAAGACTAAAAAATATCAAGACTTTATTGTTTTGAATTGAAAAGAAAGATTTGCAATTCTTGAATCCACACCTTTAAGATTGAAAAACATGTTTGTTTTACATGATGGTTGCACAACGTTGAATGATCATAAATAACCAAGTTCCAACACCAAAAATCCCAACAACTAATATTACAAACACCTTAATATGGTAATTTAAAATCTAATTTTTTAATTTCAAGTCACACATGTAATGCAACAATAGAAGTTGGAACTTGGACTTTAAATGAAAAACTACACTACAAGAAAACATAACTTTTCAGAAGGCCAACTTGACCAAAGTGTCCACATTGACCCAAGGGTATGTTTATTTTGGCCAAAGGTTTGGGGCATGAAAAACACATGTTACATTTAACAAGTACATTTGACTAAAATGATTTTTTTGACCAAGTGTCAAGTCGAAGATCTGGTCAAAATGGACAAATGTCCATCAAAATGGCCATATTGAATGGATAGGGTTTAATCAAATTGGCCATCCTGATTTGACCCTTAGTCAAATTGACTAGTATGATTTGAAACTTAATCAAATGAACCATATTCATTTGATGATTTAACTTACTTGTAAACATAGGTTACATACCTAACCTAACACAACTAATAGGTTAGGCTAGGTTTAAACTACCTATTTAGTTTAACATAATTAATAGGCTAATAAGTTGTTTGATAAATGATAACCTAACTAGTAGCCCACCTTAAACCTATTTAATAGGTTACCTAGGACTATTAAGTAGCCTATAACTAAGTAATGTAAGCCTTTTAGGTAGGTATCCTAGGTGACCTAGGCTTACTAAATATACCTATTAGCCATGTAGGTAACCTTTTAGCCTAGGCCTATTATAGGTATGTAGTTTAAACTTACTAAGTAAATAACATAGGCCATTTAGGCCTAGTAGGTAAGTAACTTATCTTATTACCTAGGTAGGTAACTTAAGCCACTTAGGCCTACTAGGTATAAGGTAGCTTAATCTAGGTTATCAAAATTTATTTGGTAGTTACATACATAGCATAGGCCATTTAGGCCTACAAGGTAAGTAACTTAACCTAGGTAACTTAATTAAGCCTATTAGGTACGTATGTAACTTAGCTTAGGTGATCGAGGCCTACATGTTAAATAACTTACCCTAGGTTTACTAAGTAGGTATGTAGCCTAACCTATGTTACTTAGGCCTGTTATGTAAGTACGTAACTTAAGTAGTCTATGTTAGCCTAACTGAAGCCTATTAAGTAAATACATAGCTTAACTTAGGCCTACTAAGTGAGTATGTAACCTAATTTAGGTAGTTTGAGTTAGCTTAACCTAGGCCTACTAAGTAAGTACATACCCTAACATAGGTTACTTAAGCCATTTAGGCTTACCAAGTAGGTATGTAATTAACTTAGGCTAGGCCACCTAGGCTCTTAGGCAGGTAGCTTAACCTAGCATTAGGTAGGTAACTTAACCCTAGACCTACTTAATCGATTAGGCTACCTACTTAATATGCTTATGTTAGATCTATTAATTATAAGCATAGACTTAATAGGTACCCGTAAGGTTTAATAGATTATAACATGCATGTTACCTAAGTACATGCATTTATTAATAAGTACCTCCTACCTACCTACCTAACTTAACTTACTTATAACTTACCTATTTATGTAAGTAGTGTAAAAAAATTCAAGTTCATTTAGTGCAATATGTTGAAAAAAAATTCATGGAAATTGATTACAATATGTTAGTCCAAAATCATGTTTATTACAATATGTTATTTAAAAAAAATCACCTTATGGGTTGGTGGTGCAATGGTTAAGAACTTGATTCCTCAATGTGGAGGTGAATTTTTTTACTACCCAAATTATTTATTGTCACGGTGGTTCCAAAAAAAAAAACCTAGTAAAAAAAACCCAGTCAAAAAGACCAATTGAAAAGACCTAGTCAAAATGGTTGGGTCCAAATCGACTTGTCCAAAATGACACTTTGGTTAAGTCGAACATGGGGGCAAAAAATATGTATGGGGTTTTTCTTTACCAAAATTTCCAATCAAAAAAACAAGGATTTCTTATAGTGCTAATTGATGAACTTTGAACTTTGAAAAAATCGGTGGTAACATATCTTGATTACAAGCATGCTAAAAACTAATTGATGAATATGAAAGGACTTAAAAGTTAAGACTTAAAAACAAATAACAAACTTGCAAAGCAACATCATTGTTTCAAGTTGTTACATGCAATAATAAATGAAAAGTGGGTGATGACATTATCACCAAAAGTGAAGAGGATGGTGATGGGGTTACTTGATTGTAGACTTGTGATGGCAAATTCATTTGCAAATAGGAACAATTTTCAATGATGACATAAGTCATTAACCTAAGGACAAATGGCAAACACAAGATCATTGCCATAGTCAAGAATGACAAATAGATCCCAATCATCTATAATAAAGCTAACCTCCCTTGTTTCATGGTCATTAGATTTTTTCAAACTTTTGTTTTTTATGTTGCTAATTTAACAAAGACGTTTCACATGCCCCTTTTTTAATTTTTGCAAATGGTGAAATTTTGTCACATTCTGTGCCAATGGAATAGCCTTTCTTCTTCTTGGAATTTGTAGAACCATAATTGGCAATCCAGGCCTTACTAGAACCTTCCATCTGAAATTGGAAGCCTTACAAATTTGATTATCTTGTAAGAAATCAATTCTTCCATCCAACCCCATGTACTAAGAATTTTCAGCCTTTGGGTAAATTTATGTACCAAAATTTGTATTTTTCATTTGATAGAGCAATCAATGTGTGTAAAGTTTTGGGGGTGGCATTTTCTGAAATCAGTTGCAATTATTAAAAAAGGTTTGCCAATCTGCCCTGTGGATTCTCATGGATCTTCATGACAATAATTTCACTAGGGTAATACCAAATTTGGCACAACTAGCAAATTTGGAAATACCTCTAGTTCATTAAGTTTTTCACTTTATTCATCTACATACAATAATACCTTGACCACTTTTACAAATGTTTGTCAAATAATTAATTAATTAATTTTGAGGATTCCATTTCAATTGTAAATGGTATATTCACAAATATTCCATCAAATTATGTATTTTCCTTCGAAAAAAAATATTTTCCGAAAATCAACATTTTTGAGAATAATATAATTAGTGTTGAACTGGCCCAGCTACTAGAGTATTATCAAGCTAGGTATTCTTAATTTCCAATTTCTTGGCGTAAGTACTTAAAAATATGCCAGATTCCAATGTTTCAATGTACATTACCTAGTAATTTGTCTCACTGTTGTCAAAATCACTTGTAGGCTACCAACTTCTTAGGCATTGCAAAACAATGATGGGTGTCCAACTAGTCTCACATGTCCATAAATGCAAATACTAGTGACTTAGAAAATGGCACAATCGAAAGAGGGAATGTGAATAGGGCTTTTTATATGCATCAATTTGGGCATGGATAACGCTATGGTCCAAAGGAAGGTGTGACATGAACTTTCAATGCATTGTAGCCATTTTCTTGTGAACCTTCACAATGAGCACAATCTGGTTGAAGCCTTGCCTTAGATCCATAATTGTGAAGATGTTTGAGTCTCTAATGCTATCAAATAGTTCTTTAGGGATGGGCATGGGGTACTTGTCCCAAGGTGCAACCAGGTTCAAAGGCTTATAATCCTCGCAGATCCTTTTCTTAGTCCATACTCCAGCTGAATCTTTCTTTGCTGGCATTATTGTAGCAATTGCAAAATCAGAACTTGATGGTTAAATGAAACCAGCCTCATGGAGTTCTTTGCATCTTTCATCTACCAATTCCCATTCATGTGCTCAACCTATGCCTCCTCTGATAGATGGGTGTTTCATTTGTAAAGTCTATAGAAAACTGTATGGTCTTACACCTACCTAAGTCTTTCATTGAGAATGTAAACACATTCTCATACTTAATTAGCAAATCTGTGACATGGTTTCTCTCCTTCTTGGTGAATTGGTTCCCCATAATGAAAGGGTAGTTAGAAACACATGGAATGGAGTTGGAAAATGTGTTTAAAGAACCTAGTGTATTGGGTTTTCTAGTATCCAACTACATAGATTTGTAGAAGGTTACAATTATTTCTCTAAAAGTTGATGTACCTCCAGGTGTATCAGAAACAACTTGATTCACATTGCATGGTACCTCCTCCCCCCCAACATTAAAAGTGAAATGTAAAGTGTTGAAGATAGGCAAGTGTACTTGGTCGAGGTGCCATGTAGTCACATCGCTAGAATTGTAAGCTAATTGAATCAGTGCTGGTGTTGTGTACATTTGAAAGAATATACAAGTTACAAATAACCATGTAACGGAATTTAAGTCCATGCCTCTCCCTAATGGAGCGTGACACTCCAATCTAGCACTACTAGAAATCCTGTCATTTGTAACCAATCACTATGCAACTAGCATGCAACTAGTTGTTGTTTGTAATTATTTCGGTCATGTTTGCAACTATAAATTTAGTATTGTATAGATTTTCAACCATACAATTATGTGTACAACTAACGTGTAACTAAATGTGTACAACATGGACACATGTCATAAAAATGATGGCCAAAACTTATACGTACTTAAATTATTATATTTAATATATCTACATAGGCTATGTATAATAATATTATGTGCCTTTAGTACTAAGGTTAACCACATGCTAACTTATGTTAACCTAAACTAACCTAAGCTAAAATAACCATGGCTAAATAAACAAAAAAGTTAAACTAACCATGGTTAAATTAAATTAGGTTAAAATTAACCATGGCTAAATTTATTAGGCTAAACTAATTATGGCTAAATTAAATTATGTTAAATTAACTATGGTTAAATTAAGTTAGGCCAAATAATTATGGATAAATTGTTTATGGCTAAAATAAATTAAAATGCATATTATTTATGGTTAAAATACATATGGTTAAATTAAATTAAGCCAAACTAATTATGGCTAAATTAAGTTAAGCTAAATTATTTATGGCTAAAAAAATGGCCAAATTAAATTAAGCCAAATTAATTATGGTTAAATTAAGTTAGGCTAAATTATTTATGGCTTAAATACATTAACATGAAATAAATATGGCTAAATTAAATCAAGCCAAACCAATTATGGCTAATTCAAGTTAGGCTAAAATATTTATGGCTAAAACAAATTAAGTTAAAACTAACAATGGCTAAATTAATTATGGCTAAACTAAAATATACTAAATTAAATTAAACTAAACTAAACCATGGTTTAAATATATATTACAAGTTTTTAAATTTTATTTGTCAAATATATTTAAATATTTGTTTTGGCAAGTAAAATTTATTTATTTTATTTCATTTGGAATCTTTTTCAAAAAATGTAAATTTGATTAAACAAAAACATTATTTAGAATCAATTAATATGATAATATTAAAATTTATTATAAATATTCATAATTATCAATTATTTTTATTATAATTAATGATAATCAATTTCATATATGTATTATATATTTTAATTTTATTATTTATGTTAAAATATTAATGTAAATAGGCTACATGAATTAACCTCCAAGTACACAAACATCTTAAGCTAATTACTAGTTTAAGCTATATAATAATGTTAAAATCATATTTTCTTTGAGTAATCATAATTATTAAAAATATTCTATAATCATCTTTGAAATGCAAAAAAGGAGTAACGAAAAATTAACAAGAAGAATAAGTTTTCCAAGTTACAAAACGTTTTTTTTTTTTTAACCCCTCCTATTTTCAAACCTCATAACTTTCTTATTTCTTATTCATTTTAAACGATTTAAAATGCTATAGGAGCACCATCTGAAGTTCTACAAATTATGTGTGAACTTTAATAGCAAAAAATAACATAAAGGGAACTTTCTGGGTGGTTTAAGAATCGGCCTTTGTATTGTTAAATGGTTTTTTTTCTGAGTTTTTGACCCCCTTTACTTTGGGGGGCAATAACTTTCTCATTTTAAATCCGTTTTTGATAATTTTTAGTGTGTTAGATGCGCCAAGAGGAGGGCTTCAAGTTTTGTTTGAACACCAAAAGCAACAAAGCCGTCCCCTAGCTGCTATACTCTAATACATTAGTTGCATCTAATGTGCAACTAAATTGGTTCATGAAGCTTGCAATGGAATTTTTTATCCCATATCCTTTGGCTTCCAATTCTATTTGGCTTAGTATATAACTAGGAGCAATAGCTTTATTGTAACCAAGCACCAAATGCCATTGGGGATGAGTAAATAAATAAAGATTAACTTTTATGAAATGGTTAATCTTAAAAATAAGATTAGATTATTTTAATCTTACCTATATAGCCTAAACCTAGCTATTTTCAACCTACTTACATACCTAAATAAACCTACTTATCTAATAGGGTTAATAATTACCTATTTACATAGGCACACGTGTCAACAACCTACTGGCCAAAAATTGGATGATTTAAGTTTCATTAATTAATATTTTAAAATTTAAAAAAATAGGCTTTAATTGCCACATGTCATCATATAATTTGTGTTTAAAAAGGACACGTGTCAAATGGTCAATGAACATTCCATGGTGTGCCATGTGTCATCATCTCAATGGTAGAAACTTTAATGATTGAGATTAATCCAATGAATTTTTAATTTTGAAAATGCAAAAATAATTAAATAGTGACACGTATCCATAAGCTAGTTGTCCAATTTTTAAACACATGTCATATTTTTATTAGTTACATTATAGTTGCAAGGAGAGTTGCAACAAGGTGCAACTACATTTGGATTAGTATGTATGGATGAACATGTATATTAGCACTGTATATACATGTTGCATACGTAGTGTGGCATGCAACTGAATGTCATGTGCAACTTGTTTTATGTAACTACACAAATTTGTAGTTGCATGTGTCACATGCAACTGAATTTTAATTACAAACGACAATTGCAAAACCCAAAGTTTCTAGTAGTGTAGTGACCTTGGAGTGACTAATAGTGCCAGTTTAGAAGTAGCCCTTTTTTTTTTTTTTCAGGGCTCGGTTCATCCCAAGTGGTTGAAGCATAACGATACACCAGGCCTAGTCCATCTCCCTGAAAGGCATGTGCTCTTGGGAAGGAGACAAAGGTGGGCCAAACACCTTTTGGTTTTCCTATTATGTTCGTAGGAAACCAAGGAGGTTTCTCTTGCCTTGTAACTGGTTGGCTGGAGCTATGATCATCCAATATGTGAAAAACCTGCAGGTTGGGGTCTCTGATGGTGTATCTTAGAGCCAATTGCAGAACTGAGAGTAGTGCAAGGTTAATCACTAGTTACATAGCTGATGTGCATAGAAACCGCATTGTGCCACATTGAATAGGAGCAACTCTCCAAGGTAATGTTTGATTAGCATGTAGTGCTCCTAGATTTTCTCCCTCTGGTCAAACTGAGAAAAGGTGTTCTCAATTACATAATTAAGCATAGGAGAAATGGATTGAGCCCAAGTGTACTATTTTACCATGTTCGTGAAAAGACTGGATCTTATGTCATTCAAGCCTTCTCCAAATCCAACCACTAAAAATCCTTGACACTCCCAACTTGTAATGATGAGGTTTGCGAGGCCAAGTAATTCCAAATGTTTGTTTTGAATTAGTTATATGTTAAAGGGTAAGAAAGTGAAACTGGCCTTCCATGTGGTGGTTACAAACTATTGTGGAAATCTGGCTGTGAGTTCCATTATTTTTTATGCCGTCATTTACCTTATAATAGGATCAATGTCTACATAGAAATACCTCCGAACCACCATCCCTGACTTTAATAGGGCTTTGAGACCTATACTAATACCACCAAAAAACTTTAATAATGTAATCCTGTCCTTAGGTGGTGTCCAGGTGATTAATTGACAAAGTATTGGCTTAATCAGTTCACCATGGCTTTTCATGTTCTCAAAACTAGACAACGCTTTGACCAAGGGCTTGTGAGTTACTTTGAACCTTTGTAAAACCTCTAGTCCATTTTGAATGTCAGTAGGAACCACCCTCAAGCTTTCAATAGCTTGGGCATAAGATGTCTCTTCTTCATCTCCCTCTATCCATTCATGGCTAGCTTGTTGGATGTAGGAAATAGTGTGTGCTTCCTTGAACATACAATGGTGAGCCAATGGACTATGGTTCCCATGTAAATCAAGGGTTATGTATGCCAGGTGATAGCCATTAATTTCCCAATCCACTTAGTAGTATGTATGCTCGAACTAGTTATCAATTGTGAAACCTGGTGGAGATAAAGCCTCTTGCCCAATGAGCACATCGTAACTGGTGGCATTGGTGACTAAATATTTGACCTATAGGCAAAGCTCTTGATTTGTGCCTTCATTGAAGTTAAGTGTAATCAAATCTGAACTCTCCCCAAATACCTCCTTTACATTCCCACTAGTGATGCAAATTTGGCACATAGATTTTCGTAGTTTAGAGTCGAGAATGCCCATCTTTTTGGTGAATTGAACTCCAAGAATCACTCGTTGGGCACCTGTATCAAAAAGTACCACTCTGGGTGTATGTCCTCTCACCTGGATTGTTGACTTAGTATTATTGATAATGGTAACTCTGGTGGTGATGGAAGTTCTTTCACTAGGCACCACCTTCGAAAATGAATGAAAGACTTTGCGGAAAGAATGGCTATCCACAATGCCTTTGCTAAGTAACAAATTTAAAAGTGAGGTGTTTTTAGCTCCATTATGATATGTGAATGTAAAATCAAAGGTAGGAAAGCCCACTAGTTTAGCCATGCTAAAACCAATGACCATATTACGAATGCCATCTGCAACACGTGAACCAATTGAGTGTCTTTCCAAGGTGTTAGATGGGACCCTTGTAGCATGTGGATCAAGGATTGGTAGAGGACCTAATGTAGTGTTCAATGTATCCTTTAGTACTACAATTATGTCTTTAGTGCTTAGCTTCAAATCTTGAAAACTAAATAACGGTGCACTCATAAGCTTTTGTGCCACTTCACACATTTAAAGTTAGCACTCCATAAGTGGATTAGTGGAAAATTGTGTGTTTTCCTGATGTACATGTACTCCTGGGACATGAGAATTTGATGTTGTAGCAGCTTGTGGTGTAATAGTTTCCTCCCCCCCTCACTAACAAGGTGCGTTTTTCTTCCATGTTGAGAGGACGAAAAAATTATGGCATGATTATTTGAGTTCCTCTAGCCCTGGTAATAAGACTTGAACTTGATGCGACTCCATAAGTTTGAATTACCTGCCTAACGACAGAAACTCTAGGTGCCACACTAGCCTTTTGTGCCGCAAAGTAGGAAGGGCAAAAAGAAGTGGCAAATTTTGGTGTGAGATTAGAATTGTGTGCACTGGA
>Ga0209611_10014662_pt1 | contig 10416 bp, 9 predicted proteins | sample S1TSphgellanicum_3_FD_187693 | JGI IMG/M metagenome (GOLD analysis project Ga0209611, IMG submission 187693) | Host-associated microbial communities from peat moss isolated from Minnesota, USA - S1T2_Fc - Sphagnum magellanicum MG (SPAdes) (version 2) | ecosystem: Host-associated > Plants > Peat... | reverse complement strand
CCAAAAACATGGGAAAAAAAAAATCATATGTGTGTGTGTGTTTTCTACAAACCATAACTTTTCCCCCCTAGAATCATGTGTTAACCTTATGTGTGTTTCCCCTAGAGACCAAAAAACAAGGACTTAAGGACCTTAGAATCATGTGTGACCTTGTGTGTGTGTGAATTTTTTCCCTTAAAACCATGTCTTATATTCGTGTGTGTGTCTCCTTTAGAAATTAGATAATAAGGACCTTATTTCCTTTATAAACAAAAAAAACAAAAACCTTTTTTCCCCTAAACCCCTATGTGACCACCATATTTCTTTTTGGAACCTTTGTAAGGAAACCAAAATCAAGGAACCTTTAAACAAGGTACCATCATGTGGGTGTGTCTCCCCTAGAAACCTTTCTATGGATGTGTACCTTTAAAAACCAAATTGTAACCTTATAACCTCTTTCTAGGTGTGTATGTGTCCTTCGAAAATCGATGTTCTAAAACCTTTGAGTGAAAACCAAAATTAAAAACCCCAAAGTGTGTGTTATTAGAACACCATTTATATTTTTTTGTTCCAACATTGATCATCTATTTATTCTTTAATTCGAAGCTACTATAACACCATGCAAACATGCAAAAGAACACAATGAGGTTAGCCCAACCCTTCCATCCTTATGGCTGAAGAGCAAAAAGTTGCCCCAATAGAAAAAGATGCCCCAAGTGGGGCAACAACACCAAATTAAAAAATTAATGCAAAAATAATTTAGGAGCACAAAGCTTTTTTGGATGAAAAAGGGGTGGCCCATGAAGCTACAGGCAATCATGATGCTTCCAATCTTGCTTCATGTGAAAATTGAAACATGGAAATTAAAAATAAGATCTCAATTTTAGTTAAGATTTGTTCTTGTACATCAAATTGACAACCCAAATTGGGTTCAGACCCATGTATGCAATAGAAAGTACATTTTATTAGATTATATTTGTTATGTTTCAATTTCATCTTAACCTCACCTTCTTTTTTAAGGTTGTCACTGAGTAAAAGTGTGGGTTTGTTGTTTTTTTGCTTTGCAATTCCTAGGAATGGCTTAGACTTGTGAATGCGATACCTACATAGTTTAGAAATTGAAGATTTTTAAGTTTTAACATTTATAGTCCATTCAAGTTTCAAATCCACCAATGGGGAAAAAAAGGCTAATGTTTTAGATGAAGCTTGTGATAAAAAAATCCCTCCAATGGCCCCATCAATATTGTTCTTGGAGGCCCTTCCCCTTCCTCAAATTGGGAGGAAGGGCATTGAATCGGTTAATTATGGCTCCAAATGGTCCTGTAAAATTAGTGAATGTATTAAGATTTATGCCACAAAATGGTTATTAACTGTATTGTTCAAATATTAGAATATTAATATTTTTTAAAGTAACAACCATGTTCAATTGAATCATTAAAAAAAATATTGTATGGATTTATAGGGAATGTATTTTCTACTGTTTTTGAATCATTATACCGTGCATTCACCCATGGTAAAGTAGATTGTAAATGGTCCTTATCATAAATGAAAAGTAACTAAGAAATATGCTTTTTGATATATTGAACTTAAAAATATTATTTAGTTCAAAGATTAATATGAACATTTTCTTCAATTTTGTTAAAACATTAATTTAAAAATACATGTTTAAAGTAGGTTTAAATAGATTCATGGGAATTCACGCAAATGTCATAGTCTATTTTATAAACCTTATGTAGATTATAAGAAGATGAAATGTTACATTTTTAAAATCTTGAATCAATGGAAGCCTAAAATGTATTTGTGATTTTTCATCTTTTTCACATTCTAATAAAAATATATTTAGCTTATAGGGTAAAAGTAGGTTTGAAAAATATAATTACCAATAAATTTAAACCTACTTGTTACCTACTTTTATTAAATTAAAATTCTTCAAATTTTACAGTCAATTTACTATAAACCTGATGTAGGCATAAATGTTTTCAAAATGAAAGATAAAAACTTTCCAATCTACTTTCTTATGGTTTTGTAGAAAACTATCATATTTTAAAATGAGATTTTTAGGCGGACTATTTTTTTTGGCCTACTTTAGTGTGCTTTCACATTGAAGTAATCGCAATACCTCCATAATCCTTTTGAATCTACCATGCATAAATGAAATACCTACATTTGAACTTCCCAAATTCATTTGTTGATAAATAATATTTGTGTCCAACCTTCCAAATGTTCATTAAAAACCTTTCTAATGTATAATGTTTAAAAGGATTGATTGAGGTGAACCTTTCATCAATCCTAAATCCCTTCTTAATGTACAATGTTTAAATTATTAGGTATTGTTTATGTTTTTTTAGGATTTTGGTACACATTAAAGAGTTTGGACCCTTGTGCCAAATGTGGAATCCATGGAAATTACTCCATTATGGCCATATGCAAGCATGGGTTGACATTACACCAATGTTTAGATGCCTAATGTGAATGGGATTTGAATCCCATTGACTTCACTAGCTTCTTGAAAATAAAATACATGTTTTGAATGATGCAAAACCCAAGACCAAATTGAAATGACAAGGTTTTTGTGCAACCATGCCGGCATCAACTACCTTTCTTATGTTTCCAATCCAAATATGCAATGTTTTTGTTGTCAAATGAAGTCATGCATAATCATGGCTTTTTCAACATTCACACATTCCCACCAAATTGTTTTGTGCTTGTCATAAATTTGTTTGGTGGTGTGCCCCAAACCCAATTGAGTCCAAATGTGATCTTTCAAAGATTGTGAAATTCAACAAGCATATTGTGACATGTGAACTAATGATTTTGGATCCCTTGGGCCATGTGTTGATTCACCATTTGCTCAAGTGTGTGTTCAATAGTAAAACATAACTCCACCACATCAGGTTGTGTGTACAATTGCTTGATTGAAAAGGTGGCCAAACATCTTCATTTGATCAATCTTGCATGGTTTGGGTCATTGCAATGATCATTGGGACCATAAGCACATCCATACTTACAAAATGTACCTATGGTAAGGATAATATGTGTTTGTGAAAAACATTTAAAAATCAAAAGCATGGAACATTGCATTATACCAAGTATGCCCAAGGTTGTTTTTTATTGATGGGTTTTTTACATCTTTTTGTGAGGGCAATTTTTGTGTGTGTTCCATTCCATTGGGGTTTCCACATCACCTCATTCACCTTCCAAAAATCTAGACACATGTGCATGTGTTATGTGCACAATCTTGTTGGACACTTCAATTTCACCCCCATGTTTCACCCCATGAATCCACACCAAATCCACATTTGAAAAGGGGGTTTTTGTTGGGCTTTGGACTTGATTGATTGTGATTTGGGAATTCAAACCATGCTTATATTCTAGAAAAATATATGCACTTACAATATCCTTTTTCTTCATTAGCCCATGATTACTAATGAAAAACACTAGCCAATATTTTCATGTGGGAGTAATAATTACAACAAATCCTAAAGACGCACAAGACTTGGGAACTAACCTTGCAATACCTACATGTTAAACTGAAACACACATTAGACCTAAAACCCAACCTTGCAATACTTGCATGTCAACCTTAAAACACACATTGGACCTAGGGCCAACTTTGCAATAATTGCATGTCAACTTAAAATTCACACTAATCATGGGACCCAACCTTGCAATATCCACATGCATACCCTTTAGTTATGCATGTGGGTATTGCAAGGTTAATAACTACATATAAATGATATATGGAAAATTGAATGAAAACATGATAAGAAAAAAAAAGTTGAATGTCACTAATAGTGTGTAGTAATGCGGAGCCCAAGCTTATGAATTTAAATGAGTGAAGGAAAATATTTATCTCTTATTAGCCTTCTCTTACCTTCTAATTTGAGTTCTCCAAATTGTTTCCATTTCCCTTCAAAAGAGAAGAAATGAATTTCACTTGCTCAAAATGTTCATGATTTTTCTTCCTAAATTAACCTAACCTTGAATTTACTTAATATAAAAAAGGACGTTTTGCAAAAGTCAGAAATGTTTAACACCTTTCAATATAACCCTAAATCCTCCTTTGATTCATATTAGGTTAGAAAATAAAATCCTCCTTTTCTCTCAACCCAACCCAAGGCACAAAATTATTTAATTATGTTGTTTAAAACATGCAATAAATGGTGCAAAGCTCAAGCGCAAGGTGTCGAGGTATTGATGGTAGGAAGATGGTGCAAATGCAATACCTACATTTGCATTAATTTCATAAATCAATGTCAACATTGTGTAGGTAGGTAGGAAGGAAGGTGGGTAGGTAGGTAAGAATATGAACAAGAGAGGCATGTAAGGGAGTGGGTGCCTAGTTGGGTGGTAGGCATATAATAGGTTGGGAGGGGTGAATCTAATAGGTGAGTAGGTGGGGAAAATGGGTGGGGATCTAGTAGGTAGGTGGGAAAAGGGGGTGGGGATATAATAGGTAGGTGGGTGAGAAGGGGGAGGGGCTTGATTCTTAGTTGGTAGGTAAGGCCAAAAAGAGGGGTATAATGTAGCTAGCTAGGTAGCTGAGGTAAGAGTTGAGAAAAAACAACCAGGAAAAAAACCTAACCCTAAACCCTAAACCCAGGAAAGGGTTAGCACCAAAAAGGTTAACACAGATATAGCCACTAATGAAAAGTGCACAGAAGTGCCAATTGGTGGACTGGTGGGGTGCTGCTTCATTCTGGCCTTCTTCCCATGCGATACTTCCGTGTCTGTTAAGATTCTGATCTGCAGCAGCTTGCCCTCAATCCGATCAAGGAACTGGTTTAAATCTGCGGTGTTCTGTTTTCCTTCTTATTAACGGAATTGCTGGAATTCTCTCTCTGTTTTCTCTCTCTCTCTCTCTCTCTCTCTCTCTCTCTCACTGTCACTCTCAGAGACGCACAGAGTCCAAACAGACACAGAGATGAGGGTATTGTTGACAGGAGCAACAGGTTTCTTGGGAGGAAGGTTGTGCTCGGCATTGGTGCACTCAGGTCACACGGTGCGAGTCACGGTGCGTGCAAAAAGTGTCACCAGTGAACTGCCGCCTGAGGTGGAGATCGCCAACTGCGATATACAAGACGCTCCCGCTCTCATCAAAGCTTGCGAGGGTTGCGATGCTGTTATCCATACAGCAGCCCTAGTGGGCTCCTGGTTTCCTGACAGTTCCCAATACATCACTGTGGGTTTTTTCTCCTCCTCCTCCTCCTCCTCCTCCTCTTCTTCTTCTTCTTCCCCTTTTGCCTTTCACGTCTCCTCTCTCTAAGAGGAAAGACCATCACAAAGACCCTTGACAAGACAATAATACCTTCATTTATTGGCTCTGCCTGCCCTTCAGGGTAGAGACATTGGGATGCACATAGAAATGGGTCAAAGTTTGGTATCCCTACATTCTAGTGTCACGTGGAGTCTACTATAGAAACATTTCTGACATTGGGATGCACATAGAAATGGGCCAAAGTTTGGTATCCCTACATTCTAGTGTCACGTGGAGTCTACTACAGAAACATTTCTGACATTGGGATGCACATAGAAATGGGCCAAAGTTTGGTATCCCTAGAGTCTAGGGTCATGTGGAGTCCACTATACAAACATTTCTGGTATACATGAAATTGAATGTTTCTCAAGTTCAGGTACAGGTCTCAGTGGCAAGTGCTGCAGCTGCTTACATATCACTTGGGAGAAACCTCGGTGTGTTTATGGAAACTGTTGATAGAAGGAATAAGTATACAAGCAATGTGTGGATTGGCTGGATTGCAATCTCAGGTGAATGTTCAGGGATTGAGGAATGTGATTGATGCTGTGAAGGCGAATCTGAGTGTGAAGAAGCTTGTCTACACATCATCATTCTTTGCTCTTGGTTATACAGATGGGCACATTGGTGATGAAGATCAGGTGATTTCCCAATCCTTGACCAAACTTCACCATTATCAAGCAATAACTCTTGACAATGTTGAACCAGTTTCTGGGTCTCTTCATTGGTTGTCATGAATTATGGTGCAGGGTTGGTCCCAGAGAATTTTTGTGTCAGTCACATAAACTAGGCCCAGTAAACAGATATACTGTAGTCCTGCATCACTAAAATCTGTAGGGTCGTTTGATGGAGCTTTTATATCTAGATAGCCATCTATTCTTGCAGTTTTCATTTGTTGTTATGAGACTAAATGTAGTATGGTGACTAAAATTGTTCAAGGCAGCTGGCCACAATCAGTTCAATGATGCACAGACTCCACCCAGGATCATGAGTTCTGGTGCTTAGATGCTGAGGTTTTTTTTGTAGTGAAGCTCAACTAAGGTGGAAAGTTGGTGTAGGTGCATCCAGGAAAGTTTATCTCGCCATATGAGGAGTCAAAGTTCCTAGCAGACAAGGTTGCTCAAGAGGCTGCTGCAGAAGGGGTGCCAATTGTCTCAGTTTATCCAGGGGTGGTGTATGGACCTGGGAAACTTACTGCAGGAAACTCCCTTGCTCTGATGGTAATGTTTCAGAACTACCAATCTTTTCTTGAAGCTCAGTAGTGTATGAGTAAACAGCCTCTGATGAATACATTATTAGGCCAGTTGTAAGCTGTGTGGACATTTGACACTTATCACAAGTTATACAGATGACAGTGTAATTGAATAATGCCTTTGTCTTAGATGCTTGCTCCTTGAAACATGATATTGCTGTTTTTGAAAACTAGCTCTGCCTCTTGACTGCTAGTTGAGATATTCACTGAGTCTTCCCCTTGCTCAATGTGACAGAAACTCAGCACACAGGTTTTTGTAGAGTTTTGCGCTCTTAGTCTTCAACAAATTTTTACGTACTTATCTACATGTTAGTAGCTGATGATATCAGTGTGCGATAATGGCAGCTATCACTGCCATTCATGATGAAAGTGATGGTCTTATACTTTGTCAGAATCTCAAAAGATCATCATGACTGGATTTGTTCTTGTTACAGTTATTTTTGGTTTTGCGAGAACTTTGCAGAACATTTGTTTTGGTTACCTAAGGTGCTTTTGTGGAGGTTCTCACTGAGATTTTGATATTGAATAAGTATGGAAAATGTGAGGCCTGATACTGAGCCCTTCTAGCCTGATGGATCAGGTTTCTGGGGTATCCTTGTTGTTTTGCTTGTGCATGTCACAGCAAAGGAGCGGTAACATATACCAGCATTCAGATGTTTTCAGGTTCTCTAGAATCAGCTTCTAAACTCAGTGGGGAGTAATGGCAGCTAGACACTGCCATTTATGATGAACATGATGATATGATACTGTATAAGAGATACTCACCAGGTGATGTCCACATTGATTTTTTTTCTTTGTTTTTTCTCTTTTGGCTGGACCTGACAGAACATTTGTTAGGTTACTTTGTTACATCACTTTTTGGAATTTTGTCTGCAATCATATTGATATGGTTTGTGGGATCAGTTCCTGTTTACATCACCGTGGTGCAGATTTCTGTGGATTTGTGAATTGATTGGAGATTGGCATTTGCAGTTGATAGGGCGATTTAAAGGGCAATCACCTGGATACCTCGGAAATGGTGCTGACAAGTTCTCCTTCTGCCATGTTGATGATGTGGCATCTGGACACCTGGCAGCAATGGAAATTGGAAAAGGTGGAGGGAGGTACTTGCTTTGTGGGGACAATGCCTCTTATGTGGAGATTTATGACCTGGCTGCCAGTTTAACACACACTAAACCTCCATCATTTCATATTCCATTCTGGGTACTGGAGCTTGCTGGCCACATATCTGTCATGTGGGCCCACTTCAGTTTTTCCACAGGAATCAGTAAAAGTTTGCCAACCCTAACCAGCAAGGTAAGCTTTTCCACACCTGGCACTCAATTTTTGCAATTGGTAACACTGGACCTTAACAATTGGGTGCAGTCTATCTCTGCCAATTCATGTGAGAACCTCACTTGTGTTTACCTCTCTATTCATGCATGTGTTGGTAAAGTGTATCTTAGGTGGTCACTTGACATAGGATATAGTGTACCTGTGCAGGCAGTTCAGATCTTAAAGCACCAGTGGGCATACTCAAGTGCGAAGGCGGAAAGAGAGCTTGGGTACAAATCCAGACCTCTAAAAGAAGGCCTTAGTGAGCTGTTGGCCTGGCTAAAAGCTACAGGTCGCATCACCTACTAGAACAGCCTTCATATGCATTGGTGTGAGCATTAGGTGAAAACAATAAAGGGCCTTCTGACTGCCCTTCACAAATGCACAAGGCTAATCAATTTACAGTGTTACTTTGGAGCTGTAACTTAGCATAGTGAGCACTAATGTGTTGCCAATTGTATTATGCTGTGGCAATTTGCTCATGAAAAAATAGCTTGTCCAATATGTACATGAGTATGTTGCAAATGCACCAAGGGCAGGTGGAGAGTTGGGACTGTATCCTTGAGGTGGGTACCCATCAAAACTTTTGTATTTGTATGTTTCCAAAACTACCCAGGATATTGACCAAATTGTGTGCTTTTTTCAGGAGTCTCCTCCTGATCATTATATCAAATAAAATATGCTGCCTTAAAATCTTCATTACAATGTTTGAGTAATTGTTGGTTTCCCTGCTACTCATTCACCCACAATTTCTTAGTCAAATTGTTGGCCAAAACAGCGAAAATGGGTTTTCATGTCTCCTCTACTATATGGCCACCCACCTACCTGCATGGCAGGTCCAGGTGAAGTGTATTGCTTCCCACTTGCAATTGCCCAAGGTTTTGCTTCTCAAATGATAGTTCTTTGTCAACTCATGGTTCTATGGCTTTTTTGACAGTGGTGGCTGGGTGAAGGCTTCCTGCTCATGGTTGCCACATGGAAATTCCCCCAACATTCTACTCAAAAAATTTCAACATGGAAACCCACCCTAACTCATTCCTGTACGCTACATTGTATTCTTTGGTGAAAAGTTGACTTGGATTAATATTGGCATATTTGATCGTATGCATGCAACATCAGAGAGAGAGGCTGTTGGTGTTTCCTAAAGTTGCAAAGACTAACTCAAAATTTTGAGTCTGTTCATCACTCATATTTAAAGTCCATAATTTTTGGGGTGTGATTTAGAACAGCTATCCACCCCTGTGGAGCTGTGACTAATAAGGAGACCAAATCTCAGGTCAACACAATCTCAATCTTAATTCCTTGTTATTTCTTTACATTCGAAGTTATATCTGTCAAAGTGTCCATAAAGAGCTAAAGATCTTATTCTAAGCTGCTTACTTCATATGTAAAGCAACCTATGGGTTGTGGAATTGTTCTGGTACAGTAAAGTTTAGAGCATTGTGGTAGACTCAGGGGCTGTCTGCAATAATTAAAATTTGCAGGAGCTGCTGAATTTTGGGGTCAAAAGTTTGAATCGCAGGGACCAGGAAGCTAATTGGGTTATTTCAACATTTTTGTTTTGGTGCAAAGTTGAAGGAGGTCAATGAATGATTGGCAGAAAAGCCTTTGATTGAGTTTGTGTATTTGATGGCAAGTAGTAGTAGGAGGTCCATTCTTTAATAACCAGAACTTATTACAACAACAAAGATCTTTTGCATCAGCCAATACTTACTGTGACAATAAATCCACATTGAACACTCAACACTAATAAGCCGATTTCTGGACTTCATAAATTGAATAGAGAGAGAGTAATAACAAGAGACTGATGGAGAAATTAGCTCTTCCCCGTATGGCAAGTTCAAACTTCAAACCCACATCAGTTAAACTAAGAAACTTCGTATGAAGTTCTCAAAAAATAAAATAAAAATAAAAATAAAACTCACAGTTCACAGTAATAACTATTAGCACCTGGTGAACATTCCTCAAAATCTTTCGGGCCAAATGAAAGCTTCATCATTCTGTAGTCTCTCCCTAACAAGTGGCTCCCCCATCCTCTCTGTTGTTATGTTGGATTTTCCCAAACCTGAGTGAAAGATGTGTGTAGTGTGTACTCTATGGTAATTTTTCCCTTCTCCTCTTTCTTTATTGTGCACTCTTGCAACATGAGAAACATTTCTAAAAAAATTAGGCAACATTGAACATTGCTGTAATTAAATTTTCTATTTCAGAGAATTGTAAGAGTACAACTTTGGAACGAACACTCTTGAATTCATCCAACTCCGTTCACCTTGAGAGTTTTCAATATTGTGTACTCACTTCTATTTCAACATACATTCTCAAAGTGCCCCTCCTTGATGCCCATTGCGTATCCCCTCCCACCTCCCCTACACAATTCAATCTGCTGTTGTTAAATATTGTACATATAGCTAGCGATCTATATATTCCTAATTGAATAAAAGTGGTAGGATGTAGATAGTTTCCTAGCTCCCTTTGCATTTTCTCAGGTGCAAAAGCATGTTTTTCTGCTTCCTTTTGGACGGACATCACTAGTCTTGACATAATTTGTTTTGCCACGAGTCATTACATTTATCTATATACACAAGCCATTTGATTCTTCGCTTTTCACTGATTTGCG
>Ga0209611_10014659_pt1 | contig 10417 bp, 4 predicted proteins | sample S1TSphgellanicum_3_FD_187693 | JGI IMG/M metagenome (GOLD analysis project Ga0209611, IMG submission 187693) | Host-associated microbial communities from peat moss isolated from Minnesota, USA - S1T2_Fc - Sphagnum magellanicum MG (SPAdes) (version 2) | ecosystem: Host-associated > Plants > Peat... | reverse complement strand
TAGATCAACATCTCTTATATTCCCCCCGCAAGTCTTTGGACTGTAAAATATTTATTAATAAAAATAATAAAATTTTCCTTATTAATGCAACCCTTTTGATGAAGAAAATCCAAAATTCTAGTATCAATTCCAGAAAATTTGGTTTTTTATATTACCAAAATTTTATGCCATCATGTAGAACATAATTTATTTTATTTATGATTAAAATATGAATAAATTTGAACAAATATTGATATTCTTGTTGATTCCATTCTAATAAAATTGTGTAGTGGGACAATGTTCCTGAAATGTGTTCCAAGACATTTAATCACATGTTTAAATCATCCAAATCACAAACAATCACAACCATTTCAATTATAAAGAATATGAGTATCTAATGAAAAAATAAATTCACCAAAACAAATGAATTGGTAAACACAATAGTCATTCAAAGTAATGTCATGTGAGTGATTTTGGGGTGAGACATTCCTTTTGTGTATCCCAATCGTGACTATGCCTAGTCTACTAAATACTCCCAATGGGGTTGGAAGGTTGTGATGACAACAAAACACCAAATTGAAGAATCCCTTTTGATGTTTTCGTCGACAAAGGAAGGGGTGTGAAATTGTCACTTGAAGAAAAATCAGATAGTTCAATGAAAATAGAAGATGCAAGTGTGTTTGAACATTGAGAGAGAGTGTTGTTAATTTTGTGTTCTTGTTTCATAATTTTAACCATAGAACTTGCTATTCTTAGCGTTAAGATGGTTTCTTGAGAGTTATGAATCAAGCTACTGCTAACAATGTAATAACCACCACAACCAACCACCCATTGTCTCCTTTGAGAGGAGGTCGTAGGATTTTGGTACAATGAACTTGAAACTAAGTTATTTGAATCACACAAAATGTCCTTGGATATATGTAAAAAACAATGGCTGAAAAGTAAACATAATGCATAACATTGTTTAAAGACAAAGGTTGTCCTTGAATTATCGACCATGATGGTGAAGTCTGAGCATCCAAAACATGAAATGTCACCATATTATTTCGGGCACATGGATATTAATGAAGAAACCAAGAGGGATATGAAACAATGAGAAGGCAAATAAAATGAAATGTAATCAAACATAAAACACAAATTTGAATGGTTTAAAGGACAAGGAGGAACCCCCGGAAATATGATCCAAGTAAGAAGTAGGATGAATATGAAATTAGACAAAAAACAATGAGGATATTAACCACAAAAAAATCACAGTAAGAATTGTGCAAATTTGTATGTTGTGATGGAGTTTTGGTTGAATTCCAATTTGGTTCTTATAATTGTTTGAAGACATATTTTGTATTTGCAAAATAACATGTTAAAAAAAAATTGTAGATTTAAAAGAGTGTTGGAACATTAGTATTTATCATGAGGTATGGTTTAATTATAAAGAATTAGAATTGCAAAATAATCATTTACAATATATGATGCTACTATTAAATGACACAACCAATTTAGAAGGAGGTACATTAGGATGACACTAATCATGGAAATGGCACATTTCACACAATCAAGTGTTATTTAGGAAATAGGTGGATTTAAATATATGTGAACAAATCAAATCTAAATTTGTCAACATCTTTACTTTCAAAAGAATTGTTCCATGGAAAATGGAACCCATAAGGGTTATGAAGTAAAAATTTCTTGAAATTGGCATTATTATCCTGATAGAAAAATGCTAAGGACTTGCTAAGAATTTATGCAAGCTAACAAGACGATATAGTTGGTTTCTATTGCATTTTGAGATATTGTGGCATCACAAACTAAAATTAGTCGCAAATGACAAGGAATTTTGGATGAAATAAAAATTCAACAAAATACACAATCCTTTCAGTAGCCATATGTATTAATGCTTACAAATAGATATGACTTTTTGGTGAAAAATGGGAACAAGTGATGTTTTGCCACATGTTCCAACTTTTAATAATTTCAATTTTTTTTTTATAATTTGAAATAATTTAAAATGTCTAGTTTTTATGCTTGAATCACTAGTAGAAAACCCACCTTTTTTAACCAAAAGTTTTCAATTACATGACATTTGCAACTATGTTTCAATTGAAAAAATTTTAATTTTAAAATAAAATCATGGCAATTACCAATTAAGTCGACTTGTCTATTATATTGGTATATAGTTGAAAGCATATTTCAATATGGTGGTCATTTGTCGAATATTCCTAACATCAACAATGTTTCCAAATTGAATGCCCAACTATGTTGGTATACAATGTGAAACATCTTTCAATTAAGGGGCCATTTTCGAAATATTCTTGGCATCTAACATTCTTTAATTGGCATGCAATCAAAACATTGATTAATGTCCAATTATTTTGGTGACATTATCAACACACATATATGGATGATAAAATGTATTAAAAGATGGATGAAATGTAGTTTTGTTTTTCTTTCAATTAGTTCAACAACTAGTAGGTAACTTTATTTTTATACATATAATATTTTAATATTTATGTAAATTTATGATAAAATTAAATTATGTGTAAATTTTTTATATATAAATTAATGGTTTTTTTGTGCATATAAATATTAAAATTTAATTTCAAAATAAAATTTAAGGAAAATCTAAAATATATGTTAATAATCATGTTTATGTTCAATACACATGTAATTTATTATTTTTATGTAGATCATTACAACATATCAAGTAATGATACATAATCAATAATATTGTGCAACTTTAATGTTTATTCATTTTTATGCACATGATATCTTAATATTTGTTTTAAATTATGATAAAAATTCATTAAACAATAATGTACCCAATGACACCCTATGTCATTGGCCTAAGTGTGAATGCATTCAAACCTTTTTTTGCAATTTGTTTGAATTTCCAACAACAATACCCACTAACAATATTATTATATTGTTCACATTTTAGGTCTCAAAATTACGAAATCAACTTTATTAAATCAAACTTGGTGAGGGCTTTCTAACGATATCAAGAATGTCCCCATATTGGAATATAGTTTTCAATCTTGGTGTTTTTATAAAAATTGAATGAAAAAATGGTTCAAAAATTAATAAATTCCACACCGTAACTCCAAACATTTAAAACCAAGTTAGCGCACCCTACTCATTGAGAACTTTCCGATGATAAGTTCCATGGCATAACCTAAAACACCACGGTTTGGGATATATCATTATCACAAAACAAAACAAACTACCTTCCTTCATGGATAGATAACATAACATGTGTTGTTGGCCCCAAGTGTGAACATACTCAACTCATTTTCCCTTCTAAATGTTATTTTTTATAATTTGTTTGAAATTTCAGCAACAAAATTCATTCAAAATTCAATATTTTCCACACCTTAAATATGAAAATTATCAAATAAATTTCATTAAATCTAATTCAACGACTACTTTCCAACAACACCAAGTACACCTTTGTATTCAAGTAAATTTTTTTTCAATGATTTTATTAAATTTTACTAATAAAATGGTTCAATAATCAATAACCTTTGCATTGTAGCTCCAAAATTCTCAACCCAAATCAATGCACCCTTGTTCATGTTAAATTTTCAAAGATATCAATAACATTACATGAAGCAATTTGGTTTGAAAACTCTCAACATGATATAACAAAACCAAACAAAACAAACTATATACATTCGTATATAGATTAAATTATGTGTAAATCTTTTTTGTATAAATTGAATGGTTATGTATGATGCAAATATTTTTTTGTGCATATAAATAGTAAAATTTGATTTAAAAATAAAATTCAAGAAAATTTTAAAATATAAGTTTGTTATAATGTGCATGTTCAATACACCTAATTATTATTTATATGTAGATTGAATTTTAGTTTACAACATATCAAACAATGATACATAATTATATTTTTGTGGAATTTTGATGTTTATTCATTTTTATACATATGATGTCTTAATTTTTTAAATTACAATAAAAATTAATTAATTATTAAACTACATATATATTTTTTTGTATACATATTGAATGGTTATGTATGATGAATTTTTTTGTGCATATAAATATTACATTTTAATTTGAAAATAAATTTAATTTTTTTCTAAAATACAAGTCAACTTAATAATGTGTATGTTCAATACATGCATAATTTATTATTTCTATGTAGATTCAATTTTAGTTTCCAACATATCAAGTAATGATATTTAATTAATATATTTTTTGGAATATGTTCAATACATGTGTAATTTATTATTTCCATGTAGGTTCAATTTTAGTTTACTACATATCATGTAATGATACAAAATTAATATTTTTTAGAATTTTTATTTTTATTTAACACTACTATATTTAGAATATTTTCTCTGTTTTTTTAATTTAATATTTATTATATTAGCTCATAATAGTTCTAACAAGTTAGCTAAAAAATGAATAATAATAATTAAATAACTAATTTAACCTAACTACTAGCTATAATATTATTAATAATGTTGTTATAATTGTAGTCAATTATTAATTATTATTATTTTAATAAATAAATAAATAAAATTTTTATTTTAAAAAATCACCATAATATTTAATATATGATGACAATATGTTTAATTGTTTAATTATACAACTATATAGTTTAAAATGGTTGATGAATAGTTATTACAAATATTTGAAGTAAATAGTTACACCTAGGCTAGGTAGGTTATTAATTTAGGTCTAGGCCTAATTAAGCTTATATTAGCTTGTGTTGAGTTGCAATTAGGTTATAACTAGGTTACAACTAAAAAATTTATCCCATATTGTTTGGTTTCCATTCCATGAATCCAAACTATATAAAAGAGTGCACTAGGATTGTTGGAAAACACAATAAATTATATGAAAATGTAATAGCCATTTGGGATGAGCTAATAAAAAAGGTTCAACTTTAAAGGTCAAACCAAATGAAATAGAATTTCATTTATTAATTGCCATGTGGCATAAGTTTAGGCTTAACATAAGTGCCTAGTAGGTCTAGCCTTAACTTAAGCTTAAATTAAATGGCTTATGTTTAAGTTTAGCCTAGGTGCCTAGGGTTAGATTAGGTAACCTATGCTTATGCACCATGTGGCCTAGCCTATTAATGTGGATGTGCCATGTGTCATTTAATTATTTATTGACCCCAAACTTTGTGAGCATGCCATGTGTCATTTAACTATTCGTTCACCATAAAATTTGTGAATGTGTCATGTGTCAATATTGTGAGTGTGCCACGTGTCACCAAACAACTAACCAAATGTTTAATTTACATTCCTAATTGAAATTGTAATTATATTTTTGGTTGATGTCATGTTTAGTCAATGGATGAAGTTCATCCACCAGTCCAATGCAATTAACAACATCCCTCGACTAAATTGGTAGATCAATTTTTAACTAAATTAGCTAGTGGTGGCATGTAATGGCTATTGTTATGGTGTTGACACGTGGAATACACTTTCAACTATAATTTCATTTTTGACTTGTACTTGTCGACATTACTAATTAATAGTTGCAAAAAACAAGTTGCAACTATAAGTGTAATTTTTGATTTAGTTTGTAATTGAACAATAGTTGAAAATGTAGTTGCAAAAGGGGGGGTTTTCTACTAGTGAATGGTTTTAAATTATGACACGTGGTGCAATAGAAATTTGCCACATGGCATATCAATTGAATTTGTCCAAAATAAATTTATATCAATATTTAGGTACATGTAAATCAAACTAGGTCAGTAAGTAGGTAGTTACCTAATTATCTAGTTACCTACTGTGAGCCATGGATTATAGCTCAACAATTAGTTAAGTTTTAGTTCCGTAATTTTCCTTAGTACTAATGATTTGAATGTTTATAAGCCTCCAAGTAGTGATTATTAATAGTTGAATTAGCTTTTGTGATATTTCTAGGCATATAGTACTTCTTTATTTCAATTGATGTAGCGCTTAATCAGTTATGCACCTAGTAAACCTTTTAAAGTACATTATCCCTTTTATGTTGTAGAGAAGGGAAAAGGGACGTAGAATTAGATGTGATTTATTGATATATAGGGAATACAAGCCCATAATTAACAATAACATTTCGCCATGACAAGGTTAAGTTAGTCTGTAGAAGAATCTTCTAGCACTAATGATGTACTTGTAAGATTTTTAGGATGTAGTCCTAATACATCTTTATTTAGTTTCACTTCTATCAGACTTTTAAATAGAATCAAATCAAATTTAAGTATTAACATTTCCGCTTGAATAGCCTCAGGTGAATTACAACTTTATAACCAACTTAAAGGATAGATCACAATTGTAAAAAATCTAGAATGCGACGAATGGTGCGAATAAGGTACTCGGCTTGGTGCTCCATGGGGACGGGGTTGATTGGCCCTTGTAGCCGATGATAGTGGCCATCACTGGGAACCCACGTTCGACAATGGAGACGAACATCATCATCTTCACATTGACAATCTTTAAACCTTTCTGGTGCGACTCCACGAGCAGGAACGAATTCTAAATAGATTGCTAAAGCATGTGGGTTAGGAGACAATCGATGATCCCATGCCGAACGATCGACTCGATTGCGCACCACTCGCCTGGACGGTTTTTCTTCGCGCGACCGTTGAGAAACAATCACGTCGAGCGGTGCTTCTTCAAGTTCTTCCTGTTCTACTGGTGCAACTAGAGGATTTGAAGGCGTACCGACATCATCTGCCATGACTAGTTTTCACCTGCATCAACAAAAACCAAGAAGGTAGTACAAACAATGTGGTACTTGCGTTCAGAAGGGGTTGAGGCCTTTTTATTTAACAAATTAGGGTCGACGTAAGGTGTGGGAGTGACGACGGAACCTCATGAAAATTCGAACATCCTAGATCTAATGGATTCATCAAACCCTAATTTCGACGGCGGATCTAGAAGTATGTGGGGGTTTTTTGTGGTGCAAATTTTATTATGTACCACATAGTTAATTAGTGCATGATAAAATAAATAGGTAGGGGATATCAAAAGAGTAAATGGTACACGGGGATGTTAGTTCAACCATTGAATTAGTCAAGTAAGAATTCAAGGACGTTACTTGTTACTATCGATAAACTATCCTAATAGTTAGTTACTTGAAATAATTAGGATGAACAAGTAGGATGTGAAGGTCAACGGACGAAAAGGATAAAGATCAAGCTCAAGAGACCTCATCAAGATATCCAAGATAAGGAAAGGGATGAATCCTCTAATCCCTTTAGTCATGAGAATTGTTATCCTATTTGATAAGAGGATGGAATATTTCTTGTGTCTCATTGGGCCCAAAAATTCTCATCTTAAACTCAATTGGATGAAAATTTATTCTCAATTCTCATTAGCTCTAGAAGGATGAGGAGGCCATTGATTAGAGCAAAGGATTTCAAAGCTTTCATTGGACAAGGGGGACAAGCTCAAAGAAGGTCATGGAGGCTTATCAAGGGAGAGGGTATTGTGTGTATGTGGAAAAGAAAGAAAGAGGAAGAGGAAGTGTGAAAAAGAATTTTTAGTCTTTACGTGTGGAGAAGTGTTCATGGAAAAGGTGTGTGCAAGAATCAAACATGGAAGGAAGTTGTGTGTAACAAGTACTTGTAGTAAAGCCTCTGGAATTTTGGTTCAATTAGTTGTTCCTCCCAAATCCACCGTTGGATGTGTGTCAAATTTAAATCAATCTTAGTTTGAGAGGTGTAGAAGGTTCTCTTCAAATTTCAGCATCATCGGAGTTGCTGTAAGGGAGCTACACTTGTTGGAAGTAGAGGGGGTTGAATTGTCTATTTTTTCCTTCAATTTAAGCAAAGTGCTTTCTAGTTCAAAGCTTAACTCTTGATCAAAAAAATAAAAAATAAAAACTTATGAGATTTTGTAACATGGCTCCTTTATATTAGCATTTCAAAAATCCAATGCATGTTAAATTAGGATGTTATGTGTAGGTGTTGGACACAACGCATTAGATTCTTAGTGAATTTCATTGCATTACATTGAACCACCGTACTTGTTAGACTACAACTACATAGTAGTTCCACTTCCAAGCGGGTTTGTGAATGCATATCTTCATGTTAAGGGTGTGTAAGAATGCGTCACACCTACCTATGCTAAATACCTACTTACATAGGTAGGTAGGTTAGGTGTAAGTACATGAATATATATATATATATATACACATATATTTTTAGGTTAAGCCATTTTTATTGGTTCATCCTATATGCCCACTAGGCACATTATAACTCTATGTGTGTGTGTGTGTCCTTTGAAAACAATTTATGCATTTGTATAATAATTTACTATATTTCCTTTCTAACTATTATAATAATAATTATAAATTAATATAAATCAATCAATTAAAACTTGAAAAATACATTTCAGTAATTGATTATAATCATTAATTAATTATTAATGATTAACCATTAAATTCAAAATTCAAAATTTAATTTAATTATTTCAGTAATTATATAATGAATATTTATATTTCTTTAATTATTATTTCAGTAATTAGGATAAATAAATACATAAATATTTAGATATAATATATTTTTTATTGGAAGTATTAATTAACTCAGGTTAATTATTTTGTTGTTCACATTATTATTATTATTATGTCAATTTTTATAGCTCTTAGAAAACTATAAATATCTTAATTTGAAGTTTTTTTATATTATAAGATAATTAGTTAATATAATAATAATATAATAAATAATAATAATAATAAATGTCATTTTAATCATTTTAGGAAGTATGATAAGATAGCTTGGATAAATTTATAATATGGTCATAATGTATTTAATAATATTTTACAAAAGACTTATAGTGAGGACACATTTGATAATGAAGAAACAACAAAGTTCACAAGCCACCAACAATTAATGAGGAATTTTAGGGTTTCAATATTAAGTGTTTGTGAAACTATTATGGTTTTGACAATATAAATGGAGTGAGAATGAGATGAAATCATTTTCATTGTGCATTAGTGTTTGTAGGTGACGAGAACTCAAGGATATCATAGACCATTGTGAAGGAAGACAAAAAATTGAATTTGAACTCGACTTGGAGTTCACATTTGAACTGTAAACCAAGTTCAAATTCAATTAGAGAAGAGGAAAAAAATTTGAGCACGAGCTCAATTTTTTGCTCAAAGTCATTCAAACAAAAATGTGAACTTCGGTTCAAGTTTTTGTGCATTGTTGAGGTATACTTGATGCCGAGAGTACCTTAGCTGTCGCAACCCCACTTTGGCCAAGTGTGGGGGTGAAGCCCAACACTTGGAAAAGTTGGAGATTTGAAGTCCTCTGGGACTCCCGAATGTTCAGAGCTCGACAGAAAGGCCCCAAACACCTTGCATTGAGGTGTTTTTGGTGTCATTGGAAAGGTCTTGAAACGTAGATATCGAAAATGGCCTCGCATTGGCCATTTGGACATCTGCAGCCCAAGTTATGGGCAAAAGAAGGGCCAGGAGTCAAACTGCCACTAAAAGTCAGGAATCGACCTCTTCTCGACGTTCGAATTGAGAGTGTGACACGGCATTGGAAAGATCTCGACGAGGGCTACAACTTTGGTTCAAACCTCATCACGATCAGACTCCACAGTCGGGAGTTATGGCCGTTCAAAGTTCCAGGAGTCTAGCCGGGACAGTTTCGGGACTCCATTTCGGGAGTCCCAACAAAATGTGCCATTTGGATGTAGCCTCGGCGGCGAGCTGCAGAAAATACTATAGGGGAGTAAGGTGGTGGCTTACTCCCGAGTCCGGGCTGTGGTGAGTCTTGTGTGTCCAAGTGCCCGTGGCAAGTCCCAACACCCAAGGGTGTCCCGAATGCTAAACTAACCTCTTGTGGGTGGTTTTTGGATGCAAATTCACACGAGCTAAACTAGTCCCTCTTCCTAGTCTAATCCCTGGGCTCCCAATTCGACCCTCTACCCCTTTTTAGAGTTGGAAGCCGGGAACGTGCCTCTAAGTCACAATTTCTGCAACTTGACTTTGTGAAACCCTCAAGTGGGTTTCACCCTGTGACTTGGGAGCGCATCATTAGCAATGCTGACAGTAACCCAAGTTTGGGTTTAGGTCCAAAAAAGACCCAAACCCAAGTTTGGAATTTTTTGTTTTTTTGTTTTTTGAAGTCCTTGTTGGGCTACTTGTGATGTTAAAAGTAGGTTGGTGATGGTTGCAAAAACCCAAGGTTGGGCTCAGGCCCAAAAAGGACTTAAACCCAAGTTCATTTTTTTTTACTTTTCTTTTCAAGCTCCTTGGCAACCTACTTCTAGCGTTGAGAATAGTTTGACAATGGTTGCAAAAACCCGAGCTTGGGCTTGGGTCCTTTTTGGACTCAAGCTCAAGTTCAAGGTTTTTTTTTTTAGAGTTCCTTGCTAGACTACTCTCGGCACAAAAAGTAGCTTAATGATGGTTGCAAGAACCCGAACTTAAGCTCAAGTCCAAAAAAAACCAAGCCCAAGTTCATGTTTTT
>Ga0209611_10014658_pt1 | contig 10417 bp, 5 predicted proteins | sample S1TSphgellanicum_3_FD_187693 | JGI IMG/M metagenome (GOLD analysis project Ga0209611, IMG submission 187693) | Host-associated microbial communities from peat moss isolated from Minnesota, USA - S1T2_Fc - Sphagnum magellanicum MG (SPAdes) (version 2) | ecosystem: Host-associated > Plants > Peat... | reverse complement strand
ATTGACCTTAAAATATGTTACTCTAAACTTAGATATGGAAAAAAATGTTAATTTTACCATCATTCGAAGGTTTTCATTGTAAGCCTAGTTCATTGAGTTTAAAATGAAAAAGAAATGGACCCTTAAGAAGGGCTTTCATTTGCCATTTCTAATCCACCATAATGTGCTTTTACAAGCAATGAACCAAGGGGTGGGACCTTATTATGGAGATGTTTTCCATAACAAGACTTGATTGTACTTAATTTCTCTTGAAATTTTTGATGAGTATTTCCAAAGGACCATACCTACCCAACTTTGTCATGATTTGAACCTTAAAATTTGTATCCAAACACATAAAGATCCATAAGTAGATCATCATGTAAGTTCCAAAAACATTTGGTAGTGTGATTAGGATATATGTAATGCTAAATTTTAAAACATGGTATAATCCTTAAGAAGATACATACTTACGTTCAAACATGTGTAAGATCCCATTTTGTACTAGATTTGATCATTATTCATTTGGATTGAAACTTTTGTAGTGTTTTAAAAATTGAAGGTATGATTTTATTTTTCACTTAAATTTTTGTTAGGTATTTGTTGCAAAAAAGAAAATTATATTGTTATTGAAACCCATTTCAATGTGAATAACGTTTTAGTTACTTTGTCTTATAGGGAAAGGGACTTTATTCCCAAGGAATGTTTGTGGAGTCTCATCTTTTGATATGTGTGCATGTTCTATGTGTGCACAATTTTGTTAGTTTAACAACATTGTGCATTGATGTAATAACATATGATTACCATGTAATTTGCACAAAATTAACCTTAGGTGTGCATGCACAAGGATACTGTACACAAGCACACGACTAGTTCACTGACATTAATTCATGCTCTTTCATTTTTAGTTTTTCATGTAGATCAAGAAATTACTTGCATATATTTCTAGCAAACAAATAAAGAAACAAGGAGTAGTAATTCAACATAAAATTGATCAATTAATCTACTTAGTTCTTGACTATATACCACTTTGCATGATATTCATTTGTAACTTAATTTTATGGAGATGCTAGTGGATTAAAACTATATTGTAGTAAATATTATAGATCTTTGGTTAAGGTGGTACAAAAAAATGGGTTCAAGAGCAAATTCAAGATGCAAGGTGAGGGAAAGTAACTCCTACATGAAGTGGAAAGCCCTTGAGAGTTAAGAGACCACCTCCTTAAAACTCAAGAAGGGTCAAAACATGGTAAAATAGATGAAAAAAATCTTCACTTAAATCCTATCTCATTTATATAACTATAAGAAATAAAATAAAATTGGGTGAAAGTATGTGTCAACTGCCATCCATGCTATATATTAATATTTTAATAATTTAATTCTAAAAAATTAAATCAATGAGATTAAAAAGTACATTAAAAATACTTTACAAACTATTTGATATCAAGTGTTCAAATGTACTTTTATATTAAAAACATAATGAAATAGATATATACCAAGTTAGGATAAAAAGATCATCATTTATAGAACAATTAAAGAAATTATGCTTTCTTTTTGTTAAAACCTACTTAACACTTGCTTGACATGAACTTGAAATAAAAATCCACATTGGATATCAAAAGCTATTTGTATTTTAAAAACTTACTTGAAATTTACAATTTATAATGTGAAATTTGAAAATTAATGCACATTAGTAAAGAAGTATCTTGCTTTAGATCATTTGATTAAAGAAATGTAAATGTTCCACAAAAATGTTCACTTTATCTTACTTACGCTTAAAGATGATCTAAACCTAGTTTGGGAGTTTGGACTTCCAAGAAGTCTAGAATGCTTAAAGAGATTTGGAAATCAAATTGCCTCTTAATAAAATGATGCTCAATTCATTTGAAATCTTGAGAAGAGATAAAAAAAAGTGAAAATGCATGCTCAAAAAAACTTGTGATCCACCATACCATGCATTTGAATAACTTGTGATCCACCCTACCATGCATTTGAATATCGTCCTCTTTCATCTTAAGAACATATATAATTTTCTTGTAAAACAAGCTAAGTCTATTATGTTTGAGCTGGAAATGAATTTTTAAAACATCCCAAACATCTTAAATGATCTTTTTATTGTTTAAAAAACTTAACATGCATCATTTGACCATCTTTCACATTGTAAAGATTGTAATGGTCCTTACTTTCCATCCTTACACCCCATGTCGATTGATTTGTAGGTGTTTTTGGCCTCAATGATATTCCATGGGTGATATCCCATTTAAACCCTCCCTTACAAGAGGCATTTCCATTTTCAATAAAATTATTCCATGGTTTGATTTGTAGGTGTTGTTGGCCTCAATGATGTTCCATGGGTAATATCCCCTTTAAACCCTCCCTTACAATAGCCATTTCCACTTTCAATAGAATTATTCCATGGTTGATAATTTGTTTTAGATGCAAATCTTTTTAAATTTGAGTTATTTTGTGTTCCATATTAATGTGTTAAGAAGTGAAACATAGTCAAAAAAGCCACCTAAGGGGGTGGACATTTTGTAAACTTTTATTTTTGTATCTTTTAAAAGTCATAAAGGGAGCACAAAAATTGGGATTGTCAATATATATTGAAATAGGCTTTATTACTTGCAAAATTTCAATGCTCAATTTGATGCAAATCAAGAGTGACCCTTTTGCATGTTTAAAGAATTCAAACTTTTAAAGTGATTTTTTTTCAAACATCATTTTTCTTTATCAAATGTGCATCATTCATTTTCAAAATTGGAAATATCTTAACATTGATGATTAAAAGAGAAAAACAAATTAAAATTGGTGAAAGCTTTTTGTACAACATATTTGAACACATTTGATTCAAACATCCTTTTCGGTGAAAACATGGTAAAGTGGACCAAAACAAAAGTAGTACACACAAAATTTTCAAACAATTTTTGACATAATCACATGAAAATATATTAAAAACTTTTGTAAGTAGAGATATGAAACCATTATCTTCTCCATTGAGTTTATGGTAAGCTTTATACAAAATTTGAAAAGCTTTAGTATCATAAAAGTAGATTAAAAGTATGTTTGAAATTGATGGGGACCAATACAGGGTGCTCAAAGTTATAATTTTAAATTAAATTTTATTATAAATTAAAATATGCACATCTAGGAAAAAAATCAGAAAGGTTGATATTATGGTAGATAATTTATCATGAATCCTAAGAATGTTGCATTTAGAGATGCTCCTAAGTGCATTCCTTATAAAGCAAGCCTATTTTTAGTATATATATTTTTTACAATTCAAAAATATACAAAATTAAGTAGTTGCTAAGACTAGTAACAATATGTGTTAATGTGACTACACCCGTTATTAATTTTGCACAGATCTTCATCAATAATCCTTTGATTCAGAGTCTTATTGATGTTAGACCATGATTTTATATTCATAACATAGTTTACAGTTTTCAAAAAAATATTTTGAATTATAAATTCTGTTTGACATAAATATATACATCTCAAACAAATGACAATCCTTACACCTCATCAAATGTAAGAAATAACATTATAAGAAATTAAAATAAATTTGGTAATAATTTTTTCAAGCTTTATTGAAAATTGCTTGAATCTAGTGACCACCAAGTGCTCCTCCTTGCAGTCACCACATGTTGAGTTAAGTTCAAAATTATCATTTTAGTCTAGAATTAATTAAATACATGTTGTCTCTCCTTGAGCATCTCTCCTTGAGCATCTTCAGTCATAAGAAATCACCTTAGACCCAGGCTAGTGCCTCTAAATACACATGTAAAAACTAAGTGAGATCTAAATCTTGCTAACAGGAATCATGTTGTAACTTATATGTTTTGGTGAATTGCCACAAAGACTGAAATTTTTGTACTATCTTCAGGAAATAATGCATCTTGTACAGGTTCATGATTTGTATCTATCAATAGATGCCTGCATAGACTTTCACACACATCACAAAGTTAAATCCACATGAATTATGTCCCTTTGTAGAATAACTCAAGTTATAATTATCAAGGAAAGCACCTTTAATCCTGGTTATATATAGTCCTGACTTAATACCAAGATCCCCACAAGTTGTCATTCCTCAAGCAAAGCTTTCAAACCACCACCACCACCACCACCACCACCACCACCACCAACAACAACAACAGCAGTTGACAAATAGGAAATTTGTTCCCTTGTGAGAAGTAAAATGAGCTCCACAACAGTAGTGGTAGTAGTAGTAGTAGTAGTAGTAGTATTGGTTCACAGTAGCTACACAAACATGCAGTCAAGCAGATCATGCATACATAGATAGCTGCAAGAATATTGATCACGTCTCATGAAAAGCAGCTAACTTAGCAGTGCTCAACACCTAATTTCCCACATGAATCTTGGAGTTGTTATTGTTTTCCTGGGTATTTCAAGACCTTATATTCAATCAGCTTCTAATTCCTCAATATGAATACTACATATATAATAAGACTTGCAAACTTATTATATATTATATGATGTCAGAATTTATACAATCCTCTCAACTTGCATACATTTGGATCACACGGTACTGATCATAGGTCTGCACACATGTAATACATATATCATATAGTTAACATGACGACAGACATGCAGCACTAGGTCTAGTGCAAGTTGTTTCGAACGAGATTAATCTGAAGATTGAATAGAACTTCTACTTAGGACCGTTTATAATAACATTAATCCATGATATTAACGAGCTAATGCTGATCAGACATGAATGTAAAATTGCTGATCATCCATTAATTACATGATCAATCAAGAATTTCAAGAAATCTCAAGAGATTAAACTACTACTACCTAATTGCAGCTGCAGGAAGCTGTTGGATTCTAGTTATAATAGTTATAATTCTATAGCTAGTCATGCAGCGACGTTCATCAGCTGGCAATATTTGATCCACCCACCCCCCGCGCAAGTTGAGATCGAGATCTAGTTCAAGACTTTAAAAGCTATAACAATGAGTCCAGCAGCAGCAGCTGCTGCTGATCCTGCTCATAAGGAGCACTAGATATATTCAGAGCTAGCTGTTCAAGATGACGGGTGTTACCAAAAAAAAGCAACTAGCTTAATGCTTGCAACTGGAGGAACAAGTAGATTCTAGATTAATCTAGATGAGCACTAGCTGATTAATCTAGGTCATTCCATAGATGAATCCACTAGTTAGATAGTAATAATACTAGTAATAATACAACAAGCTAGGCAGCAAGCAGCTAGTACTGGTGAATCATCTCATGTGCACCTGGATCCTGCCGAACTGATTGGATTAATGTTTACAAGTAGGTGGAAGTGGATCGAGAAGAATTAGATGGGTAGTTAGTTTTTCTGGAACAAAACTTCTGTGATCAAGTCCTGCACACTAACCGCGTCAGAATATGTAAGTATGTATGCATGTCGATCGTCGTCCGGTAGCCAGCTTTGACCGCAATTAGTACTTTGCAGCAACACTTGGAAGAAATTACTCTGAGCTAGTTGAACTATTTTTGTATCAACGCGCAGCTTCCCGGGGTGGGTGCGAACTTACCGCGTGCACTTGGGGGAAATTTTTAGACCCTGTGAACCAAGTGCCTGGATTTTTAAATGTACACTCTTTCATCCCTAGCTGCACAAATTTGCAGCCAAGGTGCAGATTCCACACTAGTACTAGCTGTAGTGCTGGTCTGCAGCATGGGTTGTAAGCTGTTCTCTAATGATCCTAGCTCTGGTTTAATTACGGCTGCTGAATTAGTACCTGTAACCGGAGGAGCAGCAGCAGGTCTGATCTGAAGCTGCTTTAGTACCGGGACTACTGGCCCTGACGTCTTCCTTTCCAGTATCAGCTGCGGCTGCTTTGAACTAAAGAGCTCGACTCCATCGGCCTGATCTGCTGCTGCTGCTGCTGCTCCTGCATCGTATTCCCAAGAACTTATATTTGAGACTCGAGGCCGCTTCCTGTGCAAATGTTGATGATCATGATCATGAGCTGTTGCTGCTGGTGCTGTTGCTGCATCGTTAATGTGATCTCCCGCGTTGCAGTCGGATTCCTGCAACCGCAAAGGCACACCAAAAAGCTTCGGTGTATTCATGATCGGCGTATTGATCTTACCAGCTGAAGCAGCTGATTCTTCTTTAGTTTTCATCATGAGTAGCTTGTTGTTGTTGTTGTTGGTTGCATTGGCGCTGGATGCTATCTCTCTAAGCTTTCCGTCTAAGAAAGAGAGAGTGGAAGCTTTGGGTGTAGCCGAATCTCGAGTACTGTGAGCTGCAGCAATTAGATACGCGGCCGGACTAGACTGCCGGACATGAAGCTGCTGCTGCTGCATTAACCCAGATCTGGTTGTTGAATCTAGAGTCGAAGGAGGTCGAAGAGGGGGCAGAGCGCCTGGTCCAGCTCCACAAGTGCTAATTGCATGCAGCTGCTCTGCATTTGATCTGCTCATTACCTGGAGAGATAGCTCACGAATCTGCTGCTTTCTTGCTGCTGTGTCCAGCTGCTCTGTTAGTACCGAGTCTCTAATAAACTTGCAGGTCCCTACGCGACCAGCTGCTTCACCCGACGCCGCATGACCGGTAAGAACACCACCAGCAGCTGCAGAAATGATCCTGCAACTTCACAAATATTCAACACCCAAAATCTGAGTTATAAGCTGATGACCCATGATTCAAGCTCGAAAAGATCTTAAGAAAGAATAGTATAGCGGCAAGAATGATCTGAATATTCCTACCTCGACCTTATCCACGCGGGATCCTGCAAAGCTGAGCTTTTGGATTGCTGCTGAAGGATCACCATAGATTCATCGTACAGTCGACGGAGTCGGGAAACCTCGGAGAGCAGCAGACTGTTGTCTTTACGCAGCCGCTCATTTTCGTCGCACATGAAAACCGCCGCATGAGTCGAGGTTGCAACACCAGCAGGTGCCGCCGCAGACGGCGTCGACACTAGAAGGTGATGATGAAGTCGCGAAGGGGATGATAATGGGGAGGTGCCGGAGAGAGGCGACCATGTCTGCACATCCTCGTTGGAAATTGACGGTGAATGCGAGCGGGAGCTCAATTGTTGCGCGCCTGAACCTGCTGTGTTTGATCCATGAGATTGCAAACTTTTCCTCCTGTGGATCTCGCACAACAATTGCTTCTCCCCTCGCCTGAAGAACTCGTTTGCGAATTCCCAACGATCCGGCACAATTTTCCTGAAGCCCTGAACGCGGATATTGTAAAAGGTCACATTAGTTTCTGCTAGAATATAGACACTTACCGGAAGGAGTACAACTGAAGTAGCAGCTTACAATCTGATCGATGTACTAGACTATAACTTGTCTCGTGCTGGAAGCTCCAATTCTGCAATCACCCAGCACAAGCAGACGAAGAAGCCGAAGAAGAAGAAGGAAGAACTACTACTACTCACATAAGTGTTGAGCTGCCGGACGAAGCTGGAGAAGTTGTTATGCTTGAAGTAGTTGGGAAGTAAATCTCTGGCGAACTCCGGGGGCCGCCACACCACAAAGGTCGTATTATCCTCTCCCCACGAGACAATGTCGTCAGTGGCTGGATCGTTCACAAGATAGTAAGTCTTTGTGAGGAAAGGAGCTGGCACGGATCGGTGACAATCGTAGGACAGCAAGCTCACCGCTTCCGTAGTATCGAAAGAGAGCGACATAGCTGCTACCGCGTTGTCGTCGTCTTTCTTTGTACAACAATTCTTTAGCAGAATCCACGCGGAGTCGATCGATTGTCCAATACTCAGAAGAAGCTGACAGGCGCGCTGCTAGTCTCGAGACTGAGGGCTGTTGCAGCAGCAGGACGACGTTATTACTTCGCTTTGTGTAGCTAGCTAGCTAGCTGTTGCCGCAATGATATACTTCTGTTTTACATGATCAACGAGGTGGAGCTGACCTCATCCGCGAATTGCAAGCATCTTGATCAAAGTTGCCACAACAGGAACCCGTGCAAAATCTGGGATAGTCGCCTCGCTCCGGCACGTCCACCTTGTCATTCCCTTAGCGAGGATCATGAAGAAGAGCAGACCGTGTCAGAAGCAGAAAAATATGTAAGGAAGGACGTCCTATCGAAGCCGGAAAATCTCACTCCAGACTGCGGCTTAATTCAGGAGCTTAGAAGGAGCTGCGCCTGGCTTATTATATAATACTTGATTGCAGCAGCACTAGAAATGAAGGAAGAAGAGATCTGCAATGAAATTGTAATGAGGCGCTGCAGGTCTTACGACGCGATGGTTGAAGACATGATGAGAAACGATAAAGTCTGATCTTATTGCGAACAAAAATATTACATGAGCAGCAGCAGCAGGTTCGCGATCAAACACCACGAGACCTTATGGGTAACAATTGGAAGCGTGAGTACACCGCTGCTGCTACACTGTTGCTGGTTCTTAAGGGTCCATAGCATGAAGAAGCTCTTCTTCTTCTTCTTCTTCTTCTTCTTCCAACAACTTTCGAGTTTTCCACAAAATCTATAGTACGGCCACAGAAACTAGATCCAAGATCCAACAAAACCGCTGCAAATCATATGAGAGATACATAAGAACAATACACTGCGGCTTCCTCAGTGCGTTACAATTCCGTTTCTCAAATCAGTTGATAACAATAACGTTTGCGACAGAAGAGAGAAGAAACACATGCACTGCCGGCTACACAACTGATCAATACGCCGAAAGACCAACTACATGAGAGACAGAACTGGTACACACACGTGTAGCAGGACGACGACGATACGAAAGTGCAGGCCCGGTGATGGTCAGAAAAAAGAATCTTCTCTTTCGATCTTTCTTTCTTTCTCGAGTCTTGAGCCGTGACCACCACAAAGCAAGTTCTACAGGAAATGATCAAGAACAACAAGAAGAAACGAAACAAAAATGGAAACAGTACTGCTGCAGGGGAGATAGTAGTACTAACTAGTACCAGATGTTCCAACTCTGCTTGAAGATTTCAGGATTGTCTAAGAGTCGGACAGACGAGAAGGTTACGACATGGTTTTGGTGCAAAGAAGAAGAAGAAGAAGACTACTACTCCTGAGGAATGTTATGAGAGGGTTTTGGTTGCAAAGACGAGCGAAAGGAAATAAGAAAAACAGAAAATCATGGCCACAGAGAGCAAATTAGGAGCAAAACACAATTGGAAAAGGAACCAAGGAAGGGAGCACGAGAGCGAAGGAGAGAGAGAACACGAGAGCGAGAGAGAGCACGAGGGAGAGAGAGAGGGGGAGAAGCAAAGAGAGAGCAACCGAGCGCGAGAGGGGAGGAAAAACCCGCAGCCGGTGCCGGTGCCCGCGTCCCTGTACCCGGGCACCCTCGTCGTGAGGGGACAAGGGACCCACCACGGGGATGAATGAAAAACGGTCTGAACAGAAAACAAAGGAAGAAACATGAAGACCTCAATTTTGTTTCTCGGGTAGTGTGGGCTTATTCGTGGATGAATAAAGGTCGGTGTCATGGATTAACATAATATTTTCGTTTACTAGTGAGTGGAGGGAGTCCAAGACCGCTTTGGCAACACGTCCATTTGCAACTAAGCCCTCTTTCTCAACAAACCCATACATACCGAAAAAAAAACCATCCATATTTTATCATCCCTTCCTATGCACTAACTAAATTAACTAAATTGTGTGTGTTTTTCACCTTACAACTCAATGCACACATGTTGGTGCAACTTCTTGATTTGAATCTTGGGTGGCCTTGAAATTGTGAATATGGGTAGTACGAGCAAAATCAAATTTGAGGAAAACTAAAAAAAGGGTGGGTTTTTTTTTTTTGTTTTTTTGGTTGTTCTTCTTCTTCTTCTTCTTAAGTTTTTTATTATTTTATATATTTTTAAATTTAAATTCTTTTCTTTTCTTTCTTCCCTAGCAAATCATTAAGAGTTTAATTTGACTTACTAATTATTTATTTATTTGTCCTTTTAAAAAAAACAAAAAAAATGTAGTGTCATAATCAATCATCAAATGAACTTTGAAACAACAAAGGGATTGATGACATTGGAAAGTGAAGCAAGAAAGGCTAGTAAACTATTGACAAAACCATGGTTGAAGAGTAAAGTCCAAGAGGGTAAGGTTAGAAGAGCACTGAGGTGAAATGCTACATACAGCCCTAAAAGGCAACTTGAGATGTCTTGGGGAGGGGGGGAGGGGAGGCTTATATGTGTAATTCCCATATTTCTCAATGCACTTGGGACCTTACAACAAATTTGTTCTAGTAATAATGAAAGTTAAATGAAGGATATAATGGGTATGCAACCATGTATGTGCATACCCTTTAAATCGTAAAAATTCAAAATGATTTAGGGTTTGTTAATCGAGATGTTAATACCACTTTTCTAGGGCCTCACAAGTTCCAATTTCCAATGAAAGAAAAACAAACTCAAAAATTAAAGAATAAACAATTAAGTTTAACAACTACAGACCAAGAGTCCCAACAACAAAATGGGTTTTTATAAAAAA
>Ga0209611_10014656_pt1 | contig 10418 bp, 7 predicted proteins | sample S1TSphgellanicum_3_FD_187693 | JGI IMG/M metagenome (GOLD analysis project Ga0209611, IMG submission 187693) | Host-associated microbial communities from peat moss isolated from Minnesota, USA - S1T2_Fc - Sphagnum magellanicum MG (SPAdes) (version 2) | ecosystem: Host-associated > Plants > Peat... | reverse complement strand
AGGGATTTTTTTTTGTTCCCAATGTGTCCTCATCAAGTTCCCAAGGTGTTCCTAACAACTTTTGAAAATGTTCCCCAAGTTCATAATGTGTTCCCAATAGCATTTTTTATCCCATATGTTATGGCCAAAGTTGAATTCTCATGTATATAAGCTATAAAAAAGAGGCAAAAGGAATCACATCTTTGTGTTCACACCTCTTGTGTTGCTCCAACCCTACAAAACTTTATTCATAAAGATATTGAAGATTTGGAAAATGTACAAAAGAATGAGAAAATGAGAAGGGAGAATTTATAGGATGTTGAATCAATTCAAATTAGATGTCAAAATCTCTCCATGTCAAAAACCAACCTTTTATAGTAGGTTGGCCATATTTCTTGATCATGTCAAAAACCAACTGCTTGCAATAGGTTGGCCGTGGAGATGGGAGGTGTGTGATAAAGGAGTGGAAGTCAAAAAGTAACTAGGCCTATGGCAATCACCTAATTTAAAATGGAGGATGCTTGCATTTTTTGTAATGTGATTAAAATTTTTTGAAGAAGAAAAGTAACCAAAACAAAAAGAGGAGGGCCCTCTGGCCATTTTAAGCTCCAAATCGCATTGGCACAATCATGCAAAAACACATTAACTTGTTTGTGTAGACATCCAAATACCTCAATTGTTAAGAGGAAGAATTGACTAGTGGGGTGTTGGTTGTAATAACTTTTTTTTTTGGTTTGAGCTGCATTAGAAGCAACAAATCTTTGAATTGCACAAGATTAGGGAAGTAAATCCATTCGTGTTGGGTTGGTAATGACAACATTGGTTAAGGTGCAAATGTCAGCTTTGGTGAGCACAATGTTGATTCATCGATAAAAGGAATTGAACTTGGTTAAAGGAAGCACATGTAATTGTTCTTGTCCCACATGGAAATTACCATCTCGCACAATGGTACCAAAGATGTCACAAACTACATCATGGGTTTTCATGTGCTCCTTGCCATTAACACAACGTAAGACGTGGATACCCATAGGGTTAATGGGATGTGTGCACATGCATTGAGGGATACCTACAATTGAAAGATGAGGTAGTCCAAGTCACATTTGAAGTAGTGGAAAAAACTAAGGAAGATAATCAAATGCTAAGAAAACTATTTAAATTGTAAGCCAAACGCCTGCCCTTGGGTTAGAACATGATAAAATTCGAATACGATGGGCCTTAGATATCATGTTGGAGAGCATGTTGGAAAGGGTATGGTGATACATATGCTCCGGGATGGAATCTTGAAGTCGAACCATTTGTTGTTTGATGAATTGTTCAAATGGAGGAAAACATGCCCAAGCTAAGGGTAGTAGAAGATCACATGCCACTTTGAAGTGTTACTAAAAAGGGAAGGTGTTGTTATCGATTCACAGTAAGGTTTCAAGAAGGAAGGGACATTGATCAACCATAAACCTAGTAGCTCTAATTGAAGTTATAAGGGCCTAACTCCTTAAATAGGTTATTGGGGCAATGGTGGCTATTAACATGATCCTATTGCCACCAAAAGTTATGAGAGAAAGGTTTGTTTACAAACCAAAGGTCCTTCCAAGTTATTAAACGATCTTGGACCCAAGAGGCGCCCAAACACTTGAAAGAGGGAGGAGTCAAAATCAATAATGGATTCTATGAAACTAGAAGAGGGAAGTGTGCATCGTAAGAAATACAATGGTCATTGCATGAAACAATGAATTAGAATTACAAAAGCTACATGAACATCACCCATTCTAAAGAGAAGGTCCACATGTCAAACATCTTTTGACATTACATATTTTATGAAGGATAATGCAAATGACGAGGTGCCCAATGGAACCCCCAAGATTTTAATTCCTTCTAATGGGGTGATAAGTTGGGAAGAACCCCCAGGTGGGGAGGGAGGCAGTAGCCCCATCAAACATTAATTAAAGGGAGGAAATACAAGGGGGGGAGGAAATGCCACTGGATGGTGGCATTGTCCGTCCCCATGATGCTCCTGTGGAGCTATTCTTTTCTAAAGATAAACTCGATGCTAGTTTGAGTGTCCTGATCTTTGGTGAGCCGCTAAGATCTAATAGCTTTCCAAGAAGCCATACTGACCTCAACAGTAGCCACCCAGGCTTGGGTGAGGGTCGCTTTAAGGGAATACTTATCATCAAAGTGCTTTCTGCATCTCTCAGTCCAGAGGCGATAAACAATGAAGTTACGTAATATGTCTAAAGGTTGTCTAGGATAGGTGAAGCCACCGGTGTGGTATGCGAGGAGCCCAAGGGGGTCATCTTCTTGTTCGATCACCGCTTCCCCTAGGAGCGCGAAAGGCCACGTGATTTCCAGATCGTGAGGAGCTTGCCATTCCGACCAGATACGTTTGTAGGCTTCCCAGGCGCGTTGCGCCATGGGGCACTCCAGGAGACAGTGCTGAGGAGATTCCTCCTTGTTGTCGTCGCACACCTTGCAGAGCGAGGGAAGACCCATTGTTTGCAACCAGGTCCCGACCGGGAGGCCTCTGTTGAGAATCAACCAGATGAGCGTGCCCACCTTTCGTGGGCGCACGTTATGCCAAATTCTGGCCGTCAATTGAGCCGTGGATGTGTTTATCAGGTTGAGGTTATTGAAGAAGATAACCATGCTCGATGTTTGCATGGATTTGCGAATGTTGGTGTAACCCCTTTTTGCCGAGTTCCTAAAAAAGGGGGCGTCGCCCAGGGGAGGGTTAGACAACCAGTGCCATTCCCCCGGATCCTAGGGTGGGGTGATAAGTTGGGATGGGGTGTTGAAGTTAGGTGATGGGCTAGAAGGTGACCATGCCACACATTTATGAGGTTCGATAAAAAGACCTATCACATAGAATTTGGTTTGGAAATGTTCATATGTAGATGATACAATTGAAGGGGGACCTATGATGTGAATGTCATCTGCACTGGACAAAAGTATACAAGAAGGAAAATGACTAGCTATATAATGTAAAGCCTTAAAGTGGGCTAAAGCAAATAGTGCACCCCCCAAAAGGATTTCCTTGACGAGTTCCCATGGCAATTGAAAAGACTATGACATCACCTTCACGATTATGGTGGCTGTAAAATAAAGGAGATTCAAATGCATAAAATGCATGAACAAAAGTGATGAATTATATGATGCTTCCACTTGTTACATGAAGTTCATGAAATATGACCCTTTTCGACATTGAATTGAATGCATTTGCCATGTCTAGTTGGAAAACAACCTAGTTAGAGTGGAGGTTTAAAGTGCACCTAATGTTGTGGACTATTATTTGACAACCATCTTTAATTACAACTCTACATTGGTGTAGGGATAAATGTGTTGCAAAGGTGTCACGAAATTGAAAGCATAAAGCATAGTTTATGAGTTGATACAATGTTTCCCCATTATAATGGGGTGAACTCCACCTAAAAGCTTGGTCATGGTTAAGAAGCAGGCCACTCCAAGGATTCGTGTAACTCAAGGTGGAATGTGACTTTGTGCAATATGAAAACAAAGTTGAAACAACTAAGGAAGTCCACCATTGAATTTTCTAGGTGAAAATAGTCTTGAAGGTGTTCAAAAACCATCCCAAAATGACCATTTGTTGATAAATGCGGCATGTGTTGGAAAGTTAGTTATAAGGAATTAAATGAAAGTTCAAGACCATGGTCTAGCTTGTAGTTTTCTAGGAAAAGTGGGAAGTAGCCATTTGATTCAAGGTGTAATACGGTGAAAGTTGAAGTGGTGTCAAAAGATGTGGGTGCAAGGGACAATGGTGCTAAAACATGAGTTGTTTGAAAGCATTCCCCTGCAAATTCAAGAACTAAATTGCGAGGAAGGTGTTTCAAAATTATAGGATCATGTTGGGGAAGAGACACTAAGCTCAAACTTGTCGCAAAATCTTGGCTTTGCAAAAAAAACTCCTCTTGCAAGTTTTTGTAGTCACTTGTTAAAAAACATTTTGAGTTAAATCTATGTTTCCCTATGCCGTATTACCTCACCAGGAGGGGGCAAAACGAGACACCGTTGGGGTAACAAGAGGAGCAAGTGTTAAACAACCACATCATAAAGGTCATGTGACAATTTATCCAATGGAAAAACGAAATGCCACTTGTACATCAAGTCATAGAATGATAAGGATGTGTTTATATAATCAAAGACAACGAAAGCCTAAATGAAAGGACTGAAGGACATCTAATGATGAAACCCAAGTCCAAGTTAATGTAGGCAGGGTGGGAGCAAAGGAAAGTATGGAGCTAAGATGGTCATCGAAATTTGGATTAAATGAATTAGATGTTTGGTAGGAATGTTGATGACAAATTAACCTTCGATTAGTAAATTGGCGCCCATAGGTGGGGCAAGAGACTTTAAACGGAGGTTGTGAACATGTTCAAGAGATGGAGGTAGGTTGGGGGGTTTGATCATGGGTGATAATAGGGGCCAATAGAATGGAAGGGGTAAAAAGGCTTGCTTATGCATGATCAAGGGGGTTTGGGAAAATGTAAGGTTGGGGGTCAATAGGGGAAATGGTAAGTTGTGAGTGGTTTGTTAGAATGGGAAAGGGAACTAATGGGTGGTTTGTGGTTTGCATGGGAAATGGTGTGGAAAATAAGTATGTGGTGGCACATGGTAAAACAAATGGGCAATGGGAGCTATGAGGTTCAATTGAATATGATGAATTAAAGGACATGGGACATTTCATGCCCATGAGGAAGGAGGCATACTAAAAGCACATGCCCCATTTTCTAAAGACTACCTACTATTACAAAGCAATTTTAAATTTAAGATAAAGTGGCCTTTAGGGGAAAACATAGTTCATTTTTGTGGCCTTTCTAAAAAATTATTATTAATATTAATATTATTTTGCCTATTTTTTACCCTTTCTAAACCCTAAAATGTCATTGATTTCCTCTTAATTTTGCTTGCCTATGCACAATTCCCTTGGGTTCATTCGTTGTTTTGTCATGGCTATTAAAGTGAAGAACCTAACAAAATGTGAAGAATCAAGACTAAAGTTTGAAACCAAACTGAAGGTTTAACAAACTAAAAAACTCATTAACTTTTTATTTAATAACAAAAACAATTTTTTTTTGGTCATAAAAAAAAACCAACAAACCAAGAACCTTGTTATTATCATTTCTTCTTTTTATTATTTTAAAAGTTTAGTGCCCCTTTGAAACTTCAAAATCAAAATCACCTTATTCATTGCTTCTGTTTTAACTTCTTACTACTACCTTTCATGTTTATAGATCTTGTTCCCCTTTATTGGGATTTTTTTTTTCTCTCTCTTATTTTGCCCTATTGGCTTCAAAACAAATTATAAGAGGTGGGCATTGGATTGAGGAAGAAAAATATGTGAAACAAAACAAAATAAACATAACTAAAGTGGGCACCAAAGGAAAAAAACAAGGGAAATTCCATGTGTAAAAATTCCATGTTTTTATTATAGAGTACCTAATGTTTTATAAACATTTGTAAATAGTCAATCAATGTGGCTCTTTAATAAAAAAATTAGAAAAAATTTAAACACATTATTCATGTCACAACCCTAACATTGGGTTCATAACTAAAGCAAAGGCATGGAAAGGTGTGGGCTGAAAGTGTGACCCGGGAATCAAATTCACACTCCTAGGAATGCAAAAGAGTGTGAGGGAATGAATTCACACACTGCCAAATGTATTCTCACTTTGGGAATTGGAGTCTTTGTGAAGTTTTGAATGTTTAAAGAGTGATTTCAGGGGTCAAAATTCATTGGATTGAAGAGTTTTTTATACCATTGGAAACCTCTTGAGATGTAAATGTTTAAAATGGGCTCATATGATCCATTTGAGTACTTATAACATAAGGTATGGTCGAAAGAAAAGCCAAGAGTTAAAGTGTCAATTTGACTTTTAACCATTAAAAGTCTAGAATCGCCCTGATTTACGTGTGTGCGGGTGGTGTGCAACATATTGTTGGAAAGCTTTTGATGAGGGTTACAACTTTTTTTAAACCTCATTTCAATCGGAGGTGTGCACAAGAAGTTGTGAGCCTCCAAAGTTTTGAGAATCCCAATTTTGGGAATTTCAGGACTCTAGAATTGGGAGTATCGAGAAAAATGATATTTGGGTGTAACCCTCATAGTTAGTCATAAAGAGTATTATAAAGGGGAATGTGGTGCTTTCTTTCAAGTTTGGGCTGTGATGAGTTTTATGAGTCCATGTATGCCCGTGGTTCGTTCGTGCACCAAAAGTATTCTGGCTATGCATTAACTAACTTGTTGGTTGGTTTGTGCAAATCCATATGAATAATTGACTCGCTTGTTCACTCGTCCTAGTCCCTATCCCAAAGCTCTAGCATGCCCCTTTAATTTTTGAAGTGCTATGAATTAGAGAGCATACCCCAACTCCTTTTTCTTCCATTGTTTTCACTTTCAAACTCGCATTTGAGTTTTTCAAAGAATTTGGAGGTGCATCAATTCAACTAATTAATTTCATAATTTATGGTTAGTTTCACAGTGACAATACAAAGAATTTTTATTTTTATATTTTCAAATTATTATATTTCATGATTTACTAAAACCCCATGGTTAAGGAAAAAAAAATTATATTAAATTAAGGTTATATAATGCCAATTCAAATAAATAAATAAATAGTAGTTTACTAAAATGTTTAAGAAAAAATAATTGTATGAGTTGAAAACATTATCATTTTTAATGTACAAATAAATGAAAAAAATGAATTTATTTTCAGCCATTTATTAATGGTAAAAGAGATGGAAGCTTTGAAAGGGTACTTGGAAAATAATTGTAAAGATAAAGATAGTGGTAAGGATAAAGTTAATATGATTTTTTAATCCGTGTAAGTCAATAAGAGAAGGGAGTGAAAAAGTTAGGCTTCCAAGATTCATTTCTAAGGCACACAAGATAATGTCATGTATGGTTTGAAGTCATATAACTTTGGATAAATCCAAAAAACAATTGTTCACTAGGATGTTGTCAAATCAATAATGAAATTAATCAAATTGTAACCTAAACTAATTATGAAGGTTTATCTCAATTTCATATTTTCATTAAAAAATCATTTCAAAATCTAATGAATTCTTTAGCAATGAAACTAACCCTAGGGTGTGGTAAGAATGATGAATATACACCCATTACACTAATGTTGAGTCCACCTTGGATTTTGCTAGCGTATTGTAGAGTGTAAAACTAGTAGGGCATTTCAGAAAATGAAACCCTTGTAGGTGCAAGCATTCTATTTTTCAAAATGCATTATGTCCTTTTTTTTCCTATGATACCCATTGAATATCATTGGAAAAAGAAAAAGAAATCCAAGCGCAATCTTTACGCTCGGTAAAACACTTGACCATGGGTACAACCAACATTACACTCATGCTCAATTCCACCTCAAATGAGCCCTTATTCCACCTCACACGAGCCCTTATCCTACACGGTATTCTTGATCTCGTGTAAAGAACTTACCAACTTTTTAAGAAATTTGACAAAAGTGCAAGGTCCTTTCCTAATTGAATTGGGATCTTCAACAAATGGAGGGTTCATTTTTAATTTTTTAAAAGGAAATTCTGTCAAAAGGAAAATGAATAGATTTTTTGTTTGAAAAACCCTGGGCTATGGGTTTAACTGAAGTTAGGCTTGTGCTCAGTTCCACCTCACATGAGCCCTTATTCCACCTTGCACAAAGCCCTTACCCTACATGGTATTCTTTACGTTATGCCCTTACCCTAGATGGTATTCTTTATGTTATGTAAAAGAAATTACCAAATTTTAGGAATCTGACCCCAAAAAAGAAAAATAAAAAATGGAAGGTTCATCTTTAATTTTTGAAGAGGAAATTCTGCCAAAACGAAAGTTGACTGAAGCAATAAGATGTTGTACATTGTGTTCACACTCTGAACACCAAAAAAAATCGGTTCCGATCTAAACAGTCTAAACACTTTCACCAAAAGAACCGGTTCACCTAATGTGAAATCGGTTTTAATCAGGTAAAACTTCCAAAAGTTGGATCCAATGCGGATAGTCCGGCAGGGGGCCCAACAAAAAATGCATGGAATTTTAGTTTTTTGGAAAAAAGCCAAACCCTAAACAGTCTTGGAAATATGTTTTTTTTTTTTAAAAAGAAAAAAAAAAGTGGGTGCACGGTGAGAGTAAGCCCCATTCTGTTAGCCAACCAACGAAGAGTCGGCTGGAATGCATAACTGTGCTGTGGCGAGCTGCCCCTCCTTTGAAAATTAGGGCTCAGCTTGCGCTTCTTGGCCACGAAATTTTCAAAGGAAAAGGGGGTCTGCCCTTGCGGGCCGGCACTTTCTGCCTTAAATCGCCCGGGGACTTTCACACGGCGTTGAAGGATAAATTATATTCGCCTGCTTTGCCGAAGCATCCCTTCACCGTGTAGCAAATATTTCAACCACTACCGTATATATACACTGATACGTCTCTTTGGGCAAAATGTATGGTTTAAACATGCCAGTGACTAGCCCATCGTGACAACCAGTTTGTATTAGATGAAATCGTATTTTTCAGGCTGAAATTTGGTGAAAATTTGGTGATAAAAAAATTACTTGCAATGCTCCCTTGCCTATTTGATGATGCTAGAACATAATTCTTCAATGGATGCAACAGGTTTGCAACTGGTGCAATTGCTGCTGGCTTGCTTGTTTGCTTGCAGAGAGCATTGAGGAGGTGGCTTTCTTTTTAACATGAGCCATTTGGTCATGTATTTTCTCTCTCTCTCTGTCTCTCTCTCTGTCTCTCTGTGTTCTTGGTCTCTTTCTTCCATTTTGATTTGGTACAAATGCCATGCACACAAGCTGGCTACAGTTGCAAATCAGTCGAAATTGGGTCTGTATCATCACAATACCATGCATCTTTTCTCTTTTTTTTGGATCTACATGGGTCAGCAAGTCACTGTAACATGTTGCTTGAGATTTAGCAAGAAAGAATGAGAGTCCAGATGAGATGAATCACTGCTCCTGGAACCCATCTAGAGAAGCTATGACGTTAATCGGGTAAAGCTTTGAGTTGAACTTCAGGGACAAGTCATCATTGCAGGCTGAAAATGTTGCTGTTGAGGGAGGAAAGGCAGATTCGCTGTACAAGCATGACATCCACATCAAACCTGCTGATTGTCACAACCTTCTTCGCCCAGAAACAGTCAAGTCCTTTTTCATTCTATACAGAATCACTGAGGATCCCAGGTTTGTGAAGCATCACAGCTCACTAAAGTAATGGGTGTAACAAGTACAAACTGACAATGGGTTGGGAGACAAATGGTGTGCATGGACTCTGTGAGACTCACATTGCTGTATCCTTTTTGCAGGTACCGGGACTGGGGCTGGAATGTTTTTCATGCATTTGAAAGGCATACAAAGGTGAATTCAGGAGGCTACGCATCCCTTGATGATGTGACTGTCGTCCCTGCCCCAAAAAGAGACAAGATGGAAACATTCTTTCTTGGTGAGACACTAAAGTACCTGTATTTGTTGTTTGGGGACACAACTGTTTTACCTTTAACACAATTTGTCTTCAACACAGAAGCCCACACAGAAGTACCTGTAGCTGGAGGTCAACAGTATGGCACATTCATCACTAGGAACCATGATCATTGACAGAAAACAGCTTCAGCTGAGAATTCCTTCTGTAATTATTTAGTGCTAGCACCTTCATTGTAGTGCTGGATTAGATCAAAAGAGAAAGGAGCATATATTAGTGTATAGTTGCTCGTAAGGGGATTCTGCACTAGGATTGCCTCTGTAATACACTGTAGAACAGTTCCACAGATGAGCCCCTTTTGGGGGCACTTTGACTGTATCAATCTGTACTAGGATAGTTTGCCCAGCCAACCTTAATGAATACATGATGCTCAAGTTGAGGCTGCTTTGTGCTTCTTAGTTGAGGATCCAGACTCTCAATGTCAGCACTGTAATGGGGAAGCAATTCTTGCCTCAAGTTGCAATCTTTGAAGTTTGCTATTGAGAGTATATAGTCACCTTAATTCACAGTTATGCAGAAGTGTCTTTGAATTTGCCCAAAATGTGGATGTTATGCACTCACCTACATCTTTGACATTATGAAGGAGAGGAGGATTCTCAATTGGGACTCATACTATTATACAAGACAATCCTGTCTTTGAAACTCTTGTTGGCTCTGCCTGTAAGGGAGAGACTACAGAACCATGTAGTTTTCATTTGGTCCCACATGTTGAGGAATTTTCACCAGGTGTTAAAAGTGTGCAACTGTGATGAGTGATGAGTTCAGTTTTTTGAGGAATTTCATGGAAGATTTCCTATTTTGATTGTTGTAGCAGGTTTGAATTTGCCATCAGGGGCAGAGTTGACAATGCCATGAGCTGCTTGTTTGCAATATTTTGAATATAATTTTGTGGCCATTTAAGAATCTTTTTTTTTTTTTTTTGTTTTTGTTGTTTTAAGATGTAAGTTCCAAATTT
>Ga0209611_10014655_pt1 | contig 10418 bp, 7 predicted proteins | sample S1TSphgellanicum_3_FD_187693 | JGI IMG/M metagenome (GOLD analysis project Ga0209611, IMG submission 187693) | Host-associated microbial communities from peat moss isolated from Minnesota, USA - S1T2_Fc - Sphagnum magellanicum MG (SPAdes) (version 2) | ecosystem: Host-associated > Plants > Peat... | reverse complement strand
TGGCCATGACCTCGGCGCCGTCCTCGTTGTCGTCGGCGATCAGCACGCTGCGGGTTTCAGGATTGCTCGGCGTCGCCGCGGCGGGCTCCTGCACACGCGCCGCCCGGGCGGCCTCGATGCTCGCGGACGGGACGGAGGGGGTGGGCAGCGGCAGCCGGACGATGAATTCGCTGCCGCGGTCGAGGCCTGCGCTCTGCGCCTCGACGCGTCCGCCATGCAGCTCGACGAGTCCTTTGACGAGCGCGAGTCCGATGCCGATGCCGCCCTCCGAGTGCCGTCCGCCGGAGTCGACCCGTGAGAACATCTCAAACACTTTGTTCAACATGGACGGCTCGATGCCGATGCCGGTGTCCCGCACCCGGATCTCGACGTGATCCTCGCCCGGCTGGACGCAGAGCGTGATGTGGCCGTCCGGTTCGGTGTATTTCGCGGCGTTGATGAGCAGATTCGCGACGATCTGCGTGAGCCGCAGCGGATCGGCCTGGAGCAGGATCGGGGCGTCCGCCCGTTCCCAGGAGATGCGATGGCGCTTGGCCCGGATCGCCGGCTGTGCGGTCTCGAGCGCCGCCTCGAGCACGCTGCCGAGATCGACTTGCTGCCGCTTGAGCGTGAGCACGCCGCGCGTGACGCGCGTGATGTCGAGAAGATCATCGAGCAGCGACGCCATGTGGTGCACCTGGCGCGAAATGATCTGGCGGCTGCGCGCGAGTTCGGCGGGCGAGAGGTCGCGCGATTCGAGCACGCGGCTGGCGACCCGGATCGGCGCGAGGGGGTTGCGCAGTTCATGGGACAGAGTCGCCAGGAACACGTCCTTGCGCTGATCGGCCTCGCGCAGCGTCTTGGCGGTACGGCGCAGGGTTGCGGCGAGCTCCTCCTGCAGCTTGCGCTGGCGCTCCGCGTGCCGGACCGTGGCGATCGCGATCGCGATCAGCAGCGCGATCGCGAGCACGCCTTCCGCACCGATTCCGACCGTCACGAGCCGCCGCGCCTCTTCGGCCTTCAGCGCGTGAAAGTCGTGCAGCCGCGCCTCCTGTTGCTGCAGTTCGGCGACGTCCTGGCGCGCAGCGTCCATGATCTGCCGGCCGGCGCCGCTGGCGATTTCCTGCTCGACGCCGGCATCGTCACCGCTCAGCGCCCGATTGCGCTGCTGTTGGGTCTCGATCTGGCGCTCATGGACGAGATCGATGAGGCGGGTCACGAGCGCATGTTCGGTCGGGTCGGTGGCCACCACGTCCTCGAGGGCCGCGAGCTGTAACGGAATCGCCTGGGCGGCGGCAAAGGCCTGATCGAAGCGGTGGGGATCGTGGGTGAGCCGATACGCCGGCACGCCGCTGCCCAAATCGCTCATCGAATCAAGGATCTGCGCGAGCTGAAAGCGCACGCGTTCGGTGCGCGCCATCCATTGCGCACCATTCTTGAGCGTCGCGAGGCTCGCCGATAGCAGCGCGGAGGTCACGACGATCAAGGCGACCGCCGCGCAGAGCAGGACCCAGATCCGGATATAGGCGCGCCCGATCCGAATCGCCGGATGACTCAAGATCCGGATCAGCCGGCGCGACGCGACCGAACGCAGCCAGGGGGCCGAAATCACGGAGCGGCCGCGGGGACGAGGTCTTGGGTCCGCCACGCTTCGATGCATTCGAATTATGACCCGGCCGTGGGCGTCCGGGTTCCACTCAAAGATTTGTCTGACGACCCGCGTGGTCACGGTAGACTAGCGGCAATTCAATGGCAAAGTCATCCGGGATGCGCGGCCGCAATTGTCTGGCCGGTCCCTTCGAGGATACGCTGCCGCGACGCGGCGCTCGAGGCTCTAAGCTCATGAATGTGACGGAATTGATCGCGATCGATGTGCACACCCACGCCGAGGTCTCGTGCCGGCAGCCCGCGGACGAGGTGTGGCAGGAGTACGAGGCCGCGGCGAGCACCTATTTCAAAGCCGCCGCGCGCCCGACGATCGCCGCAACGATCGCGTACTATCGGGAGCGTAAGATCGGGTTCGTGATGTTCACGGTCGACAGCGAGTACGAGCTGGGTTCGAGGCGCATCCCGAACGAAGAGGTCTGCGATGCGGCCCGTGACAACAGCGACATCATGATGGCGTTCGCCAGCATCGATCCGCACAAGGGCAAGATGGGCGTGCGCGAGGCACGGCGCCTTCTCGCGGACGGCGTCGTCAAAGGTTTCAAATTCCACCCGACGCTGCAGGGCTTTTTCCCGAATGACCGCATGGCCTACGGGCTCTACGAGGTCATCGCCGAGCACAAGCTGCCGGCCATTTTCCACAGCGGCCATTCCGGCATCGGGACGGGGATGGCGGGCGGCGGCGGCCTGCGGCTCAAGTATTCGAATCCGATCCACGTCGATGACGTCGCCGCCGACTTTCCGGACATGAAAATCATCATCGCCCACCCCTCCTGGCCGTGGCAGGACGAGGCCCTCTCGGTGTGCCTGCACAAGCCGAACGTGTTTATCGACCTGTCCGGATGGTCGCCGAAATACTTTCCGCCCCAGCTCGTGCAGTATGCGAACGCTCAACTCAAACGCAAGATGCTGTTCGGCTCCGACTATCCGCTGATTGCGCCGGACCGCTGGATCCAGGACTTCCGCGCAGCGGGATTCAAGCCCGAGGTGCACGAACTGATTCTCAAGGAGAACGCGATCGCGGCGCTGGGGATCGGCCATGGATGAGATTTTCGTGCGCCGTGATGTGATCGATGCGGCGACCCTGAGGTCGCTCTGCACGCCGTCCGATGCGCGTGGCTGGCTCAAGGTCGCCGGCCACATCGGAGCGATCGTGCTCGCCGGGGCGCTGTTGTGGCGCTACCGGGCCACGGGTTGGGCGGTGCCGCTGTTCATGATCGAGGGCGTGCTGCTCAATTTTCTGTATGCGGGTCAGCATGAACTCAGCCATTGGACGGTGTTTCGCACCCGCTCCTTGAACGAGTGGGTCGGCCGTGTGTTCGGCTTCGTGCTGTTCTATCCGCGCAGCTTCGACCAGGTCCAGCACGTCGCTCACCACCGCTTCACGCAGGACTGGGTGCAGGATGGTGAGCTCGCGCGCGACCGCTATACGCTCGGCTCCTATCTGCTGTGGATGTCGGGGATCACGTATTGGTACACGCGCTGGCGGCGGATCCTGCGCTTCTCCTGCGGCATTGTGACCGAGCCCTATCTGCCCGTGGCACGCCATGCGGAATTGATCCGCGAAGGCCGCTGGCATCTCGCCGGCTACACGGCGGTCCTCGGCCTGTCCCTCGCGGCCCGCACCGACGCCGCCTTGCTGCTGTGGCTTGCGCCGATGGTGGCCATGAAGTTCACCCACCAGCTGCAGAACACGATCGAGCATCTCGGGCTGCCGCACGCGCCGAACGTGCTGCAGAACACGCGCACCACGCGCACGAACTTTCTGATGCGCTGGCTCTGCTGGCAGATGCAATACCATACCGCGCACCACGCCTTCCCCGGCGTGCCGTTTCACCGGCTGCGCGAACTGCACGAGACGATTTTCACGGCGCGCGGCACGGCGCCCCCCACCATGACCTATTGGGGGTTCCAGCTCGCCGCAATCCGCGCCTTCCTGCACGGCAAGTCCGAGGCCGACTACCCCGACGATCGCGCCTGGATCGGGTGAGCCTCGGGCGCGTGAGCCTGGGCTCAGCGCATCGCGTCGAGCAGCAGCAGCGAGTCGCCGCAGGGCCGCGCGGCGATAGCCTGGGCTCAGCGCATCGCGCCGAGCGGCAGCAGCGAGTCGCCGCAGGGCCGCGCGGCAATAGCCTGGGCTCAGCGCATCGCGCCCAGCAGCAGCAGAGCCGGCCAGTAGATCAGATTTGCGGCCACGAACGCGCCCGCCGTCGTGCACAGATTGCGCAGCGCGCGGCCATTCGTCTTGACGTTCGTTTCCATAACTCATTTCATTTATAGTCGGGTTGGGGCCTGCACAGCGTCAGGCACTGGAGTCTCCTCACCTCGTGAGCAACTTGAGCGGTCGTCGGACCCATCCGACAGGCACAAGCCGGCGGCAGCAGCCGACCGGTGCCGGATGCGCCCATGCCGCCTGATCCGCCGCAGGCCGTGGCGCAAACTGCTGCGGGTCTGCCGGCGGACACCTCGCTGCTGCAAGCAGCGTTGCGGCGTCACCCGACCGCTGCCGCGTATGCGTACGGCATCGGGCTCGCACTGCTGACGACTGCCTTGCAGGTGCTGGTGCGGCACTGGACGGGGGACCGGGTGCCGTACCTTTTCTATGCGCCGGCGGTCATGATCGCCGCCGCCACGGTCGGGCGGGGTCCTGCCGTGCTCGTGCTGCTCGCCGGCCTGTGCAACACCCTCGCGCATGAGCAAGGCAGGTTCGTCGGCGGACCGCCCGTCGATTTCATTGCAGCGCAGGTTTGCTACGGTGTGCTCGGCGCATTGCTCGTGAACTTCGGCGGCAGGGTGCGCTTGATCACGGCCCGGGCCGCGGTCGCCGAGCGGCGGCTGGCACTGGCTCAGGAGCATACCGGTGTGGGGGTCTTCGAACTCGATTACGAGGCCAACAAGGCGTTCGTGTCGGCGACGCTGCGCCAGATGCTGCAGCGACCGGCGGGGCCGTCCAGCCTCGCCTTGTCCGAATGGCTCGCCGGATTGCCGCGCGACCTCGTCGACGATGCGCAGCGCACGGTCAGCTCGCAAATCGCGCGCGGAGTCTTCGATTATGAGCGCGAACAGCACTTCACCGACGCGCACGGGGAGGTGCGCTGGCTGCTCACACGCGTGCGCCTGACCGCGAACCGCGACGGCAAGGTCGCGCAAGCGCGCGGCGTCACGATCGACATCACGGCGCGCAAACGCGTCGATGACTTGCTGCGAAACACACAAAGTGAGCTCCAACGCCACGTGGCCGACCTCGAGCGGCTGCATGCGCTGTCGCAGGACCTGGTGGCCGCGACGGGCGACCTCGGGGCGCCGCTGAAGTCCTTGCTCGACCTGGTCACCGATCTGTACGGCACGGGCCACGGCGTCGTTTCGCTGTGCGAACCGGGCGCCAAGTCGCTCTCGACGGTCGCGCGCGTCGGCTTCACGGAGCAGGCCGTGCAGTTCGTGCCCCGGACGCTCGCGGCCGGAGACACGGGTCGACATCGGATCGTCTCGGTCGTCGGTGACGTCGACGACGCCGACCTCGAGGCCATGTTGGTGGCGCATCGGGCGCTCGCCTCGCAGGAAGGCTTGAAATCGGTGCACAGCATGCCGCTGCGCAGTTCGCGGGGTGAGATACTCGGAGCGATCTCCGTGATGTTCAGCGCCGCAAAGGCGCCCAACCAGCGCGAGACCCGCTTGAGCGAGGTGTGCGCAGCAACCGCGGCCGCCATCGTCGAGCGCGAGCGCGCGCGCGCCCGCCTCGACGCCAACGAGAAACGTTTCGCGGTGGCGCTGCAATCGTCGGCGGTCCCCTTCACGATCCTCACGCCGTATCGCGATGTCGGGGGGCGGATCGTGGATTTCGTCTGGCGCTACGTCAATCCGGCCGCCGCGGCCGCGCTGCAGCGCCCGCTCAACGAATTGGTGGATCGGCGCATCGGCGAGGTTCTACCGCTTGCCTGGCAGCCGGAGGGATTGTTTGACCGATACGTGGAGGTCATCGAGCGCAACAAACCCCAGGAATTCGAGATCTTCACCAATACGACGGGCCACGGGGGCTGGTTCAACGTGACGGCGACGCCGCTGCAGGGTGCTGCCGCGGTCTGGTTCGCCAACATCACCGAGCGCAAGCGTGAACAGGCTGCGCTGAGGGAGGCCGATCGCCGCAAGGACGAGTTCCTCGCGACGCTGGCGCACGAATTGCGCAATCCGCTCGCCCCGATCCGTCAAGCCGTGCGCCTCGCGTGCCTGGACTCGGCGAGTCCAGAACAGCGTCGCTGGAGCCATCAAGTCATCGAACGCCAGGTGCACCACATGTCGCTGCTGCTCGATGATCTGCTCGACGTATCGCGCATCACACGGGGCAAGCTGTTGCTGCGGCCGGGGCCGACCACGCTCGCTGCGCTGGTCGAACAGGCCAGGGAGATCGCGTTGCCTCACATTCAGGCCAAATGCCACCGTCTGACGATCGACCTGCCGCCCGAGACCGTCTCGCTCTGCGTGGACGCCTTGCGCATCGCGCAGGTGTTCGGCAATCTTCTCACGAACGCCGCGAAGTACACCGACGAGGGTGGTTCGATCTGTCTCGCTGCGAGCGTGGAACCCGCCGGGCTCGTGGTGCGCGTGAGCGACACCGGTATCGGTTTGAGCGCCGAGCAGATGGGCGCGTTGTTCACGATGTTCTCACAGCTGTCCGGGGCGGCCGGGCGTGCCCAGGGAGGCCTCGGCATCGGTCTTGCATTGTCGCGCCAGCTCGTCGAATTGCACGGCGGATCGCTGGGCGCGGTGAGCCGGGGGCTCGGGACCGGCAGCGAGTTTACGGTGCGCCTGCCGACCACTTGCTTGGCGCGGGACACTCCGGCCTTGGCGCGCGGCACTCCGGCCTTGGCGCGCGACACTCCGGCCCTGGCGCGCGACACTCCGGCCGAAGATGCCAAGCTTCCGCTCGAGGCGGCGAGCGCGGTGTGCGGCGCCGCCGGTCGCTTCCGCATCCTCGTCGCCGACGACAACGCCGACGCCGCGGACACCCTTGCGGAGCTGTTGCGCGGCGAGGGGCATGAGGTCGTGGTGGCGTACGACGGTGCCGAAGCACTCGATCGATTCGAGCGGTTCCGCCCCGAGGCGGCCCTGCTCGATGTCGGGATGCCGCGGCTATCCGGACTCGAGGTCGTGCGCCAGATACGCGGGCGCCCAGGGGGATCCGACCTCCTGCTGATCGCGGTCACCGGCTGGGGTCAGGACATGGATCGTTTCAGGGCACTCGAGGCGGGGTTCGACCACCACGCCATCAAGCCCATCGAGCCGCGCCGGATCCAAGCTCTGCTGGCCGGGATCCGGCGTGGCGCTCATGCGCCCGGCCTATGCGCGACGGCCGAAGCTCATGACGAAGGTTACCAGCGCGCCAATCAGAAAAACCACGAACAGGATCTTGGCGATTCCGGCTGCGCCGGCCGCAATACCGCCGAAGCCCAATAGAGCCGCGACGAGCGCAATGATCAAAAAAACAACGGCATAGTGAAGCACGAAGGACTCCTCGAGAATCGGTGGATTGCCGACCGCGAGTAGTGTGCTTGCCGCAGGAACGTCCGGCTGTCGGTCAAGCGGGCGATCATGTGTCGGTGCTTCGCGGGTTCCGGGCGTAGGCGCGATTCTTCCAGCGCGCACCGCGACCGGCCCAATGGTCGAGCGCCGAGCCGACGGTTGCCGCCATGTAAAAGATCGCGATGGCGGGCAGGGCCAGCACCCAGGCGGGGCTGCGCCGGTAACGCCGCAAGGTCGGCAAGAAGCTCGCCGCCGCGAGCAGCAGGCATGCGGTCCCGCAGAGTCGTTCGAACAGGTTCCCGACGGTGAGGGTCACGAGTGGGACGAGCCACATCAGGCTCAAGCCCGCAACGGTCAAGAGCAGCAGCCAGGCCGAGTAGCGCAGCTGGGTGAATGCGGTGCGCGAAATCATGCTCCATAGGTCGCGGAAGTGCGGATAGGGCCGGATCGAGGTGGCGAGTCCGGAGTGGCCCAGGAAAATCGGGCCGTGCGGCTTGATCACGCGTGCAAGGCTGACATCGTCGATCAGCGCGCCCTTGATCACCTCGATGCCGCCGGCGCCCTCGAGCGCCGCGCGCCGAATCAGCATCGTTCCGCCGGCTGCGGCCGCGACGCGCGAACCGGGCGCGTTGACCCTCGCAAACGGATATAGCATCTGAAAGAAATAGACGAAGGCGGGCACGAGCGCCCGCTCCGCGAGACTCGAGCAGTTAAGATGCACCATTTCACTGACCATATCGACGCGCGCCGCGGTCAGATGAGCGACGAGGGCCGCCAGATGGCGCCGGTCGTGGACGACGTCGGCGTCCGTCAGCAGCAGCAGCGGCGCGTCACTCGCAGCGATCCCCTGCTGAACGGCCCAGAGTTTTCCCGACCACCCGGACGGCTTCGCGGTCCCGATCAAGATCGTCAACTCCGCAGCGGCGCCGGCGGTGGTGGCCGATTCCGCCCGCGCGGCGGCGACAGCGGCCGTGCCGTCGGTCGAATTGTCGTCGACGAGAATGAGGCGCATGCGGCCGGCGTAGGCTTGCAGCAGCAAGGATTCGATCACGGGAGCGATCGTCTCGCGTTCGTCGCGCGCCGGCACGATGATGTCCACGTCCGGATGCTCGGCGGGAGTCGCGGCGGGCAGTTCGGGTCCGGACACCCAAAAACGCCCGTGGGCAAAATACAAGTAGACCCAAACTGCGAGGGCGAATCCCGCGAGCGTCGACACCGTCATGCTCCCGCGACGGGTCCGGCAACGGACCCGCTGCAGTGTACCGCCGCCGTCCGCGGGGGCGTAAAGCATCCGTGAGTCCAGCGGTCTCTCGTCCCGTGATAGAGAGCGTTAGAGAGCGTTATTGCCCGGTTCACCCGCCTTCGGCGCAGCGTCTTTTTCGCTGGAAACCCGTTGAGCGGGAGCAGTTGTCGCTAGTCTGTATGCTCCCAGCCGCTCGAACAGCCGTCAAGGGGCGAAAACCACCTCTTCGACGCGAAATGGGTATCTTGAGCCGCCTGCCGCTTGAGCCGCGTACGGTGTGTGAGCCCCGCCTGCGGTCTGTGAGCCCGCCTGCGGTCTGTGAGCCCGCCTGCGGTCTGTGAGCCCGCCTGCGGTCTGTGAGAAATAGCCCACATCGCTTGAGGCCTCCATAGATTGCAAAGCCGCGCGCGCACAGCGAAAATAGGGGTTGAGTGTCATTTCAGCAGCGAGGGGTCCCGGTATGAACGCATCAGTCAATCCAGAAACCAACAACGGGGCGTCCGGCTTGAAGTCTGCCCTGTCCGACACGGCCGACCAGATCAATGACTCCGCGCATCGAGTCGGCAGCGTCGCCAACGAGAAGTTTCAAGAGCTATTCGCCGGCGTTCAGGATCTGATCAGTCAGGTGAACGACGTGGATAGCGCGGAGCTGCGCAAAATTCAGGCGAAGCTGCGCGTCTCCCTCTCGGCGGCCAAGAGCGCGCTCGCTGATGGGGCTTCGTCGGTGCGCCGGCAGGCACAGAGCGTTGCGAAGACGACCGACGGCTACGTGCGTTCGAGCCCCTGGCAGGCCCTGGGGCTCGCCGCGGTCGCCGGCTTTGCGGTCGGCATCCTGGTGGCACGGCGCGATTAATCGAGCCGCTGAATCGAGCCTCGACATCGAGCGGCCGAATCGATGTCGAACCCTGCGTGCGACACCATGAGTATCTATGATTTTTCGGCACGGACCATCGATGGGGCCGAGAAGGCACTCGCCGATTTCCGCGGCCATCCCTTGCTGATCGTCAATGTCGCGAGCAAGTGCGGCTTCACGCCGCAGTACACGGGGCTCGAGGCGCTGTACCGCAAGTACCACGAACGCGGCTTCGAGGTGCTGGGATTTCCCTGTGATCAATTCGGCCATCAGGAGCCGGGCGATGAGGCGCAGATCAAGAGCTTTTGCACGACGACCTACGAGGTCACGTTCCCGATGTTCGCCAAGATCAAGGTGAACGGTCCCGACGCCCATCCCCTGTACCTTTATCTCAAGGAAGCCCGCCCCGGGCTGCTCGGTCTCGAGTCGATCAAATGGAATTTCACCAAGTTCCTGATTGACAAGCACGGCGAACCGCTCAAGCGCTTTGCGCCGACGGACAAACCCGAATCGCTCGAGGGCGACGTCGAGGCCGCGCTGCGTTAGTCCGGCCGGTTACCCCGCCGGAACTGTCACGACCGGCGCATGCGAGGTGTCCGTGATTTCCGCGAGGGCCATCAAATCCTGCACGACCTGGAGTGCGTACTTGGAGTCGAAGTCCGCGTCATCGATCCAGAACTGCTCGGAATGATAGGATACGGCCGCATAAACGGATCCCGGCTGCTTGCCGCTGTGAATGATCACGATCGGCCGCGTCTCCCCGCCGACGAGCGCGATGGCGGGCTTCGTCGCGCCCGAGTCGAGGTCGCGCGGCGGTACTTTGATCTCGGCGCCGAGCGAACTCAAGATCGCGAGCACCGATCGCGAGGCGAGGGAAATCTGCGCGTTGCCGCTATTCTCGCTGCCGCTGACGATTTCGTAGCTCCGCTCGGGGCCGCTCAGGTGCAAAAGCGCCCGGGCGCGCGCGACGTCCGCAGTATTCTGCGGCGCCTCACTGCCCTGCTGGCTTCCCAAGTTCAGCATGACCGCGCTGTTGCCGCTGCCCTTCTTGAATTCGACCGAGAGCTCCCCGGCCAGCTGCAGGCGCCGCAGGACGGGGAGCAGCTCGAAGAAACCTGCCGACCCGCTGCCGGCGGGCCCCCCGAGCATGGTCGCGTTGTT
>Ga0209611_10014654_pt1 | contig 10418 bp, 12 predicted proteins | sample S1TSphgellanicum_3_FD_187693 | JGI IMG/M metagenome (GOLD analysis project Ga0209611, IMG submission 187693) | Host-associated microbial communities from peat moss isolated from Minnesota, USA - S1T2_Fc - Sphagnum magellanicum MG (SPAdes) (version 2) | ecosystem: Host-associated > Plants > Peat... | reverse complement strand
AGTATTTTACAAACCTAGTCACCTTGATAAGGTAACTTGTTTCTTATGTACTAACTTGCCTATCTACCTAACTACCTATCTATCTATGTTTTTTACATAACCAAATGCCTAATTAACTACCTATTCATTTTTTTCACCCCCACCCCCCCCCGCCCCTTCAATCATACCTATCAATTTATTAAGGTTCGCCTTAGTTCATGGATGATGAACATAGGTCCCCATATGTAAATATTAAAAACAATTTATAGTGGAAACAATGCCATAATTGTAGCCATTTTGGTTTAATTAATGCGCATTTTACTAAATTTTTTTTACCTAATTTATTATTGAATGGACATTACAATACATCTTTTCATGTAATTATTATAAGTATGTACTATTGGATTATGGTTTAAGTTTAGGGTTGGGACACATAAATTAATTAATAAATTTTCACAAATGTATAGTAATTAACCTAAAGTAGGTTAAATTTGGGGGGAAATTTTTAGGGTTTACACATATGTGAAGTAATACAATTGCACTCTATATTTTCTTCAAAGAAAATGGAAAAAATTAGGTTGGAGATATCACACAAAGGTAAAAGACATATCTTCTCTTTTGGTTTTGTATTTATTTGATTGTTATTAAAGATTAAAATATTTTATTTCAGTCAATAAATATTTATAGTTTAAAACCTTTAAATTTTGGTTTCTAAATTTTTTTCCTATGTTTTTTTAAATTTGTTTATTTTGCATTATATAATTTGTATAGTTTGTATAGTTTTTTGGGTTTAGGGCATATATTTGGACTTTTTTTGTTAAGGTTTGTATAGTTAGGGTTGTAATAAGGCTTATGGCAAAATATCATTTGAATTTTTAGGGTTATGTTTTATGATTTAATGTAAGGAATTTGGTTCATATATTTCAAAGCTTAAGGTTTATATTCTAAACTTTGTTCATTTTATTGGTTTTTGATGTTATCATTTGTTTAGATCTATACCATAATTATGAATATCTTTTGTTTCCATATGTTCCATAGTTGTTAGAGTTTAATATTTTCTAACCCACTTTTGTATGAGTTATGATATTTTAAGGTTGCATTTTCAATTGGGATTACAAACTTTGGTGGAACATTGTCATCTTTTATTGCTAAAAGTATTCATTTGTCTCTTGTTATTTCTTTTGTTTTTTGTTTATATTTTCACAATTCAACCTCTTTTCATTTCCTAGTTATTGGATATAGAAAAGGCATCAAGTTTCATTAAGTATATAACCATAAATAAAGGTTTTATACCTTTACACATATATTTCATATTCAATATTTCTTTGTAGTTTGATTTTTTCATACCTATATGTGAATAATGCATTGACTCCCCAAATCCAGCATGGGTTTTATGGCCCAAGGCAAGTATTGCATTTTGCACCTCTTAAATAGTGTGCATTAATTATCATTATGTGGGTATTGCTACATGGGGTTTTTAGACATTGTGGGTTTAAGGTACAATTCGGGTATTGCATATGTGAACATTTTCAATGATGGAAGGTTTAATAGTTCAATGTGGGTATTGCCAAAGTTTGTTTTAGTATATGGGTTCATAATGCCATGTATGTATTGCATTTTGGGTTTTTGTTCAATGATGAATGTAATTATAAATTATTTTGGTGCAGGAATTTGTCCTACTTCCTTCAATCATGGGAAAGGTTCCAAAATCCCATCCATTCATGTCCAAAACCCCACCAAGTCCCCTTTTTCAAACATGGACTTGGTGTGGAGGTCCAGGATATGCCATGGAGGGCAAAATAAAGTGACCATTCAATTTGCTTATGTTCCATATGCTCGCATTTCGGAATTTTTGGAAGGTGAATGAGGGGATACGAGCACCCGTGTGGAATGGAATGTTGACAAAAACTTTCCAAGCTAAACAGATGTCAAGCAACCAACTATCAAAAACCACCTTAGGCATATGTGGTAAACATTTATGGCATTAACCTTTTTTATTTCTTTAATTCATATACCAAAGATGTTTTCATTTACATTTTGAAAGTTTTTTGGTCCAGGTATCAGTGCGGATATGGACCAAAGGACTATCGAGAAAACTCAACCCACACTTGATCTATTAAACGAGGATGCTTAACATCATTCTCAATCAAACGTCTATACACACAACTTGATGCGGTTGAGATCACAATTTATCATAAGGCCCATACACAAATTGATGGGTCATTCACACATGGTGAGCATGACCCGGAATCCATTTCTCGTCTGTCTCGTTATGCTCCACGCATGTCATAAGCATTGAAGGACCACATATGGGCATAACTAAGCTTAGGTTACAGGACTAAACAAATATATGACAAACATAAAGCAATTTGGTGGGAACGTGTGAATGCGGGTGAAAGCATGACACAAGATGATTTCATTTGGCTTCAAGGCATTACATATTTGGATCGGAAACATAAGAAAAGGAGTTGGCATTTACACACCAACCCTGTAATTTCAATTCAATCTTGGGTTTTCCAACATTCGGAAGATGTGTTTTTTTTCTAAGATGTTGGTGAAATCAACGAGACTCAAGTCCCATTCACCATAGGTATTCAAACACCAACTCAATGTGAGTCCATGTGATATCATATGGTCACAATGGTGCCAATTCTATGGATGCCACATTTGGCACAAATGACATGAAATTCCATCTATTCACCTTGATGAGGTTTGATGATCATCGCACGGGTGTCCTTTTAGCTTGGATCATTACAAGTAGGCAAATAGTTTAGGATTTGATCGAATGGTTGAAACCATTAAAAGATAAGATGTTATCACACATGCCACATTGGAAACCATCATGTTTTTTTGTTGATGATGCATTTCAAGAATTAAAGGCATTACGATTAGTTATATACCTAGTACCCACTTTGATTTATTTCCTTAGATGTTTTTTGATATCTTTCATAAAATTTTTGATTACTTCAAATGCATTTTATGTTATACTAACCCCATCCACTCATGGAGATTTTATTACATATGTGTCCTTATTAGGGTCGTATGGGGTATGGACAAGGTTCCCATCTACCTTTGTTATTAGCATGTTCTCAAAGCATGGCGCTTATGTGGTACTGAAAAAATCAAAGATGTGGAAGTGCAAGGTGGAATCTTCCAAAACCTTCATGATGTGATGTTCATGTCCATCAATCATGGAGAAACAATTAATGATTTCAAAGAGCGTGGGAAGGTTGTTGTGAGAGAAAGCCTTCATAAACATAGGCCTGGCGATGCATGGACAAATTATTTCTAAACTTATTATCATCAGTTTGGTAAGTGATAATATTTATCGTGGTTTAATATTAAAAATTGTTTTGTAATAATGTTATTCATCCTTGTGCATTATGTTTATGTTTGCAGAATTATGGATGGTGGGTGTTCGAAGAATGCCCCATTCTAACGAAAACACCCAAACAAGCATTGAATCATATCATGGTGCGTTGAAACATTGGCTCGCTCTTGACACAAAAGGCCTTAGAGGGCGTAGGATTGATTGGTTGGTGTGGTGATAACGACAACTATTGCATGCCACTACATGCACACATTGGAAATGAAAAAAAAGGGTTTCATAAAAAACAAAGTTACGGAGACCATTATTACATGAAGTGTGGAAAAGGCAACCTTTATTCCACTCACCCATGTGTACCAACCAACCTTTGAAAGTGATGGAGCTTGGGGCGTATAGAGCCAACACTTTCCCAATGTTATTTACGCAGTGAAATTCCCATTCACCGAAATATTTTGTTGCACATGTGAATGGGCATTGCGAGGGAACATGTGTAAACATCAAATTGTGGTCATTTTCACATGCACAAACATTTCTCAAGAGGATATCATTCATTATTGTGGAACATGGTATGGAACACATCATGGAAGGTTGGGTCACATGTTTACGGACCCACAACATATTCCAAATGATATGGAATCCAATGATAATGACGAAAATGAACATCTTGAAGGTGATGATGAGATCATGGAATTTGATGGGCTCATGAACAGGGAGCAAAATGATCTCCCTATGGGTGCCATTGTAGGGTCTAATGACATAATAAATTCATCAACCCCAATGGAAAGGGCTCTTGCACAATTGGTCAGTACAATGCAAGAAATCACAAATGAATGTAAAGAAGGCGATGTGACACTTTGTGAACATGCCACCTCACACATGAGAGTATTGGCATGTAATATTCGTAACATACACCTCACAAAGGCAAATGCAATTTCACACCTAGGATTGGTGTTACACCACGTAGAAGATTGATTGGAAAATAATGTTAAACCGTTCAAAAATTGGCATGAAACAATGCCCAGTCACACAAATGTACGTACTAAACGATGCCATGAATAAATGTTTCAATTACTAATCAAGATTGTTACCATTGGCATTAAGAATTTTGTTTTAGAATCAATTTTGTATGAAGGAAACCATAGCCCAAATTCTTTGAACATCATGTATTCAACACACACATGAAATCTAATATGGCACAAAAGTTATTATTGTTTCCAAGTAGTAAACACAAAAAGTGTGAAATGCAAAAACACAAGGATAGTGATAATATTAGTGTTAAATGCAAGTATTATAACTAAGCCCCAAAATCCCAGTTGGTAGAAGTAAGTACAAATGCAAGTATTGTAGTTAAGCGCCAAAATTCCAATTAGTAAAAGTAAGTACATGTGTAGGTATTGCAATGAAGCCCCAAAATTCCAGTTGGTAAAGGCAAGTAAAGGTGTAGGTATTACAATGAAGCCCCAAAATTCTAGTTGGTAAAGGCAAGTACGGGTGTAGGTATTACAACGAAGCCCCAAAATTCTAGTTGGTAGAAGTAAGTACGAATGTAGGTATTGCAATGGAACCCCAATATTTTAGTTGGTAAAGGTAAGTATAAATCCGGGTATTGCAAATTTAAATGAAGAATCAACCCTAAATGCAATACCCATGCTTCAAAAGAACCCATCTAGATGGTTTAAATACCCTTAAGTGAAAACTCAACCCTAAACACAATACCCACGTGCAAAGTCACTTTGAAATAACCGAACCCTATATGCAATACTTGCATTCAAGGTCATTTCGAAATTACACATGTGGGGTTTAAGCTTCTTTAAATGAAAATCCTACCCTAAATGTAATACTCGCATTTTGGGTCACACCAAAATAATTAGTTCATTTCAAATTAGTATGATAACAAAAGTGTCTATAGAGGTTGGGTTTGTTGATTAGGAGTTCCATGATTCTTATTTTGTTTCATTGAATTTGAAAAGACGTTGTATTGTTTGTGAAACAAATAATATAATGATAATTGTGATCAAGCTTATCTTGGTGTAGGAATTTTTCATGGAAAAACTGAACTAGCAATCTATAACATGGAATAATTATCTTAAATAGTGATTTCAATAACTTATTAAAACAAAAATATAATTAAGTTAATCAATCAAATGTCAAAATAATCAATCTGATTTTTAGATCCAACTTTTTATTATCCAAGTAAATAAAATTAAACCAAATGATTAGTTAATTATTTTAAATAAATAAATGATTATCTAATTCTTGATCATTAATCATTTAAATTATAAAAAATATTGGTCTATTAAATATTTAATTATATGACAAAATTTGTTGATAATTCATTAATTATCAAAAATATTTTACATTAAATTGGGGGGAAATTTTTAGGGTTTAGACATATGTGAAATAATACAATTTCATTTTATATCTTCTTCAAAGAGATTGGAAAAATTAGGTTGGAGAGATCACACAAAGGTAAGAAACAAACCTTATGTGAAAACCCAACCTTAAATGTAATACAAAGTTTGTCGAGATCAAAAAATTAAAAGTTCAAACTTAAAATTTCTTCAAATATGTTCATATTTATGGTTTTTCCCTTTTAAAGTTGGAAATTCATTTCGAAAAAACAAAAATATAAAGTCTCTAATTTAATAAAATTTTAAACTATGTTTAAAAATAAAATTAAAGCACATAATTTTCTACTTAAAAAATAAAATAAAATTTCACATAATAATAAAAATGATCTCTCCCATATATTAATCCTATGTCTGATTGAAATTTTATTTTATACTTTTATGATATATAGTAAATAATTTATTGGTTAAAATAATCAGATAATGGGTCAAAAATATTTTATATTTTATACATATATAACACAAGTCATTATGTAAACTTTATTTTTTATGATGTATAATATTGGTTTAAATATTGGTCCAAATATATTGTTATTTATAACACATTATATATAAATAATGATAGTACGAAATTATATTCATTTCAATACATATTTATTTAAAATAACATTATATATAAAAACCTATGGTATATTGCAATTATTTTTAATGAACTTTGTTTTTAATGCAAATTTAAAAATTCCAAAATATTAATAGCTAGGTATGAAAATGTTCATAAGTTCTTAGAAACCATGTTAGAGTTTGTGTGGATTTGGAAGCTTTGTGAAGGCCAAGTTGTTATGTAATGTTTTCAACACCTTCAAAAGTTGAAACATGATTTGACTATCCAAAAAACACAATAATGTTCATTAAAAAAAACTAAGATTCTATACCCTTGACAAATTACTAGCTTCAACAAAAGTTCATTGCCAAGGTTGTTAGATTGACTAAAGTGTTGACATTGACCAAATTAAACAACCTAGCCTAAACACGAGTAATAGGTTAGTAAGTTACTTGTTAAGTAATTTAATTAACTACCTAATAGGCTACCTATGTAACATAGGCCTATTATGTAGTTTATTCATTAATGTAGGCCTTTTAGGTTAATATTTTAGATGGTCTATGTAGGTATTGAAGGTGATTGAACTTATTAAGTAAACATATTAGTTATATAGGTAGTTTACTAACCTAGGCCATGTAAGCCTATTAAACATTTATGATAATTTAATGTCTATTCCTTATTATAACATAACATATTAAATTTGAATTAAAAAATTTCATTGAAAAGAAAGCACATTTTTTCATATAATTGTTAGAAGTATATACTATTGGATTATGATTCAAATTTAGAATTTGGGAAACCTTAAATTAATTAACATTTTTTTTACAAGTCTATAGTAAATAAAATAAATCTATGGTGCATTTTAGGGGGAATTTTATATGCAAAATAATGCAAAATATGTTTTTAAAGAAAGTGAAAGAAATCAACTTGGAGATATTAACAAATGATAAGAGACATACCTTCTTTTGTGTTTTGTTATAGATTTTATTTAGTTATTAATAAAATTAAGGCTAAATTTGTAATTGGTGAAAGTAAATATGTGTGTGGATATTACAAAATTATATGAAACTTTAACCCTAAATGCAATAACTATATTCAAATTCATTTCAAAATAACCCATAGGTGATTAAGGTAAAACTTGTAATGAAAGGGCAACCTTAAATGCAATACCCACATGTAAGGTCGCTTTGAAATACCCAATATGTAATTTGGGTGGGGGTTTGAATGAAGACCAAGGCCTAGATGCAATACCTGCATGCAAGTTCATACTGAAATAATCCATAGGTGATTGAGGCAAACCTTATGTGAAGACCCAACCTTAATTGCAATCCCCACATGTAACGTCATTTCAAAATAACTAATAAGTGGTTTGGGTACCCAAAATATGTTTTTTTATAACCCTAAATTAATTATTATTCTGAATCAAGTTTATGACAAAATGCGAGTTTTGCAATGAATGAAAAAAACCAACGACTATTATGGGACCCTATATGCGGGTATTATAATGAATGTAAAAACTAGCGACTATTATGGGACCCATATGGGGTGTTGCAATGAATGTAAAAAACCAACGACTATTATGGGACCCTATATGCGGGTATTATAATGAATGTAAAAACTAGCGACTATTATGGGACCCATATGGGGTGTTGTAATGAATGTAAAAAACCAACGACTATTATGGGACCCTATATGTAGGTATTGCAATGGATGTAAAAAACCAGCGACTATTATGGGATCCTATATGCGGGTATTACATTGAATGTTAAAAATCAGCGATTATTATGGGATCCTATATGTGGGTATTGCATTGAATGTAAATAACCAATGATTTTTATGGGACCCATATGCGAGTATTGCATATTTGAAAATGACATTACGAAAGTTATAATAGAAAATGATGTAAGTATTATATGTTTAAAATGTGTGTATTATTTAAAAATTCTTGAAGTGATGTGAATCTTATTACATTAGATGTAAGTATTACACAATGTTCATTTTGATTTTTATAGACCTTAAATAAATTAATGTTACCTATTATTATGGGCCTATTTAAGGTTTGATTCTGACATCTTAAGTACTAAAAAAATTATGACAAAGAAGACATATATGATTAACCATATACCCATTAAACAAGTGTGACTAAAAGAAAATATTATATTGATAAAAGATGTACAAAAATGGGTGGATGAAAAATTGTTAAAAAACCCAATGAAAGAAAAAGGTTATCCATAACATATTGAAAGACCAAAGTTCAAAAATTGGGTAGTCCAAAAAATAAAAGGCTTGAAAAAACCTAACTAACTATATAAAGTGAAAATTTTAAACCATATTAATATCTACAATCTTGTGTTTAATTTAGTAAGTAGTTGTTGTATTTGTAACCCTTGCTACATGACGAACAATGTAGAAATGATGACGTTGCATCTCAACTTGAACTGCATTTGCAAAAAACTATTCCTTTGTTGTCTCCTCAACCCTATAAACACCAAAAAACCACCAAATTAAACCCTAACACACCTTGGATGAAAAAAAATTATAAAAATAAAATAAACATTGATTATTATTGTTTCTTACCTTCCATGAATCATTATAAATTCATGAAAGTCCAATACATCTGTCAATTGTTTTGTCCGACTTGTTTTATTAGACTATCGATCCCAATTTTTTACACCCCATGCCATCTTCAATTATCATGCATATACACAACGGGTGAATCGAATCATCTCTTGTAAATCTTCATCATTCTCCATTCGTGATGTTGCATCTCGAGCCACACTTCCCATGCCCTAAACAGTTAGACCCAACACCTGCAATAGTTGTTCTGAAGTTAATTTGACTAAAATTAGTTTTGGGAATGGTGGACATTATTTTACAACACTTACCAACTTTATCCACTCCTACTCTGTTTTGGCATGTGCGTGACTAGCAACCTTTTGATAATTTTGCCTTTGCATGGCCTGGGCATTTCCCAAAATGTGAGCATTCATTTTAGCATGGTCTTGATGTCGAGGACTTCCTACATAAGTTGAAGGCCTCCCAGGTTTGGCCTTTCTGCCACCAAGCCATGCACCTCCTTGAAATGTTTGGTCAACAACCATTTGGCACAATATGCAACAATGCAAATGCCAACTTTATACTTCCATTTTGACCCAACCTTCATCCATTCCTTGTCCTTTTGAGCCAAATTAGGTGGACAAGGGGGTGTTAGTGGCTGAGAAACATGGTCGGTTTCAAGTTAGACCTAAACCAAAAAATTTCAAAAAGAATCATTACTTTGTAATTAAAAAACCCTAACTCTAAAACCTTACACATAAAGTGTTCAAAAACAGAATGTAGGTATTGCAAAACATAAAATCACACAATCAAATATAATTCTTGCAAATTTTAATTATTTTAAGGTATTGCAATAACAAAATTTTAACAAAAAAAAAATTAAACGTAAAAAAAATTGTACAATTTCTTTTATCTACATTTAATTTAATGTATGTAAATTCTAAAACAATCTAACCCATCATTTTTTTATCAAAATTCTCAATATACATTACAAATTGTCATCCTTGTTAATTCTAATTCACGTAGATTGCTTGATACATCAATTTTCAATTCTCATTTCTGATGAATCAACATTTTGCTCCTCAGGTCTCAATTATGATGGAACAACATTTTGCTCAGCAATTGGCTGATCTAAAGAAGCAACAATTTGCTCAACAATTGGCTAATTTGAAGAAGTAACAATTTGCTCAACAATTACTTGATCTAACGAAGCAACATTTTCCTCAACAATTGCCTAATCTGATGAAGCAACATTTTGCTTATGAACTTCCAAATCAACACCATCACTTTTCTTCAATCTCCTTTTTATAGCCATTACAACCTTCAACCTAAGTAAAAAACCACCATTTCATTGTTAATTGTCAATTCTAATGAACTAAACCATAAGGACCAACAAAAAAAAGAAAAAAACCGCTTGCTACCATCGCCTTCTTCACATCACCACCACCATAGAAGAAGGTGACGACATTGTTGTTGTCAGCTTCTTTGCAATAAAACCACCAAAAAAACGCACAGGTCCTGCCAATTTCTTGCAGTAAAGCCATCGAAAAAGGTGACAGAAGTTGTTGTCTTCTTCTTTCTCATTACAACGAAACCACAGAAGAGG
>Ga0209611_10014653_pt1 | contig 10419 bp, 6 predicted proteins | sample S1TSphgellanicum_3_FD_187693 | JGI IMG/M metagenome (GOLD analysis project Ga0209611, IMG submission 187693) | Host-associated microbial communities from peat moss isolated from Minnesota, USA - S1T2_Fc - Sphagnum magellanicum MG (SPAdes) (version 2) | ecosystem: Host-associated > Plants > Peat... | reverse complement strand
AATATGTCCATGATTCCCTATTCTTACATGTTTTGGATTCAAATTCTATAAATGCTCAGCAAATCCTTACCTCACATTTTTTTCAATAAATGGACATTCATTGATTTTATGTCCAATTTGATGGTAGTATGTGCAATGTGAAGAATTTGATCTTGGAACTTTGTTTCTATGAATTCCTCTACTCCAACCCCTTGGAACTCCACTAATAATGCTTCCATTCTGCTAATTAATTTTGGGTTCATTATACCTCATTCTTACAGCCATAGGAACACCTCCTACTATTGGTAATTCTACTCTTGGTAAAACTACAATTTCTTATCTAATTATAAGTACCAGCTCAACTCCTTTAGATGTTCTAATACCTTGAATTGTGACTTCTTGCTCAACAACATAATGAATTAAAGGTTCAAAATTATGAGCTCTTTGTTCAAATTCTTCATTCTCCTGGCCTTCCCGATAATAAGGAGGTGAAGCAGGTCTATATCTTGGTACCACTTCCTCCCTTTCTAACATGTTGAGTTCCTATTGTTCTTCTTGAATCAAAGTATTATAGTCATGTTGTTGCATTGGATCTATTGATTCTAACATAGCTCCCTATCAAGATTTAGATTTTGGACTCCTTCATGTAAATTCAACTTGTGAATCTGTATTTTCAATCTTCTCTCCTAGAATTTTGTTGCAGATTGTTGGTGTGCTTCTATGCTTCACTAGTTTGCACTTCATGAGGAATTATCCGTGTTGCTTGAGGCATTCTATGGTCTACAAGTCTCTTTTTTGTCCACAAATGTCTTTGTTCTATCTAAAAACTCTTCTAGGTGTTTCAAATAGTTGATCTACTTGATTTACATTCAAATTGTTATTAATGGCAATGCCATTTTCCACTTGTTCATGTAATACAACATGATTTAATTGTCTCCTCAAATTTTTAATTACAATTTTATTTTCCCTTTCTCCACATCCTAATTCAAATATAACCAAACTTTTTCATTAGAATAAAATCCTCACAATTAACTACTCTATTTAAATCTACTTCTTGAACAAAAAATTATGATCAAGATTTGAAAAAAAATGCTGAAAGCTAAAGTTCACTATCTATCTATACAAACAAAACATAAACAACATTTTGAAATTCACTTTAAATTCAAACTTTGGGATGGTCACCAAATGGTAAATACAAAATCTCTAATCCTATATTTTGGTTTAAAATTTGGACTAAAATGCAATAAAACTAAATCTAACAAAGTTTGCTCATTCAGATCTATTTAGAACTAATTTTAGAATTAAAATCAAGTAATGAAAGTATGATAAAACACCAAAACAACAAACTTTGACTATGGAAACAAAGTTTTTCTAGAAATCAAAATATATTTCTCTCATAATCCATAAAGCTCCATGTTTTACAATGATACAATGGTCCTCACCTCTTTCTTTTCTCCAAAGATATACTTCAAAAAAATATTCCTATGTTCTATTCAAATTCAAATCGTGATAAAAACTATGTAATCTAGCCAGTAATTCCTATAAACAGTAACTAAGTAAATAAAAATATACTAACTAATAATTACTACAAGTAACTACTCCCTTAACATCAAGTTTTAATGAAGTTAGGTTCTGTGATTTAGTGATACACAAGGCTTTATAACAATATTAGATGAATGACATAATGCTTAGTGATTGGGGCAAATTGTCACTTTAATGAGAATAGTGTATAGACCATTTTGCTATTTGAATGACCATAGATTTGCACCTTAGTGAAAGTAGTGTATGCATCACCTTGCCATGTGAATGACCCTCGTGTGAAAAACAATAAAATGACATGTGCCAAAATGACCAATCTTATTCATGAAGGTGTGACATGGATGGGCCAGTGATTTGAATCTTAGTGAAAGTTGACTTTTATGATTTAGTGACAAGTAAGCTTTAGTGACATGATAGGACTTACATAGTATTTGGTGACTGAGGTAAATTGTCACCTTACGAAGGTAATGTATGAACCGCCTAGATAGCTATGTGTGACCAAAAATACTCATGGGAAAATAAACTAACATACACCAAAACTTGAAGGGATCACAACATGTATATAGGCAATGGTTTGAATATTAGTGATGATGCCACTTGTAACGCAACTCTTAAGGATTCAACCTTGTGAATTCCAATGTGATAAGTGATTATGCTCAAAGATAATTAAGAAAAGGTGGTAATTTTGACAAATATGAACTAAATGTACAATGGTCTTCTATACAAATGACATCTAGGTCACTATTAGATCTAATGACATGCACTAGTATGGGGATCATAAACCCACCACCCATGAATATAAGCCCAACTCCTATTGCACCTTACAATGATGAATGTTTTCGAAAATTTGATTTTGGTAGCAAAATGTGAAAATAGTATGTCAACCCATCAAACTAGAATATCATGACAAGGGGAAGTGGAAATGTTACATTAACCACTCCACCCGCTTATGTATGTGGAGTGCAAGATCACTAGAACTAGTTGTCTAAGCATTTATGGTGGCACAATAGTGACATGTCTTTTGCCATCCAACCCCAATCACTTGTGCAATCCCAAAGCACACCCTAAACCACTATAGTGGAATAGGTTCATTCCACTCAAATTTGGGTCAAATGGCCAATGGCTAGGACCACATCCCCTAGTAGTGATGGCATTGTGAAGGTAGTTATAAATGCAGTTGCAAACAATGGCACCACATAGATTCCATATACATCCACGTCATTCGGATGGCCATCTAGTGTAATGGATGATAAAGATGTTGTAGTCACACACATTTGTGACTGCTAATGCGACTACAAGTCCATGTTGTATCAATTGCAACTTCATGTATGATGCCACTTATCTTTGGTGACTAGGGTGATTTGTAGTTGTAGGTGTCCAGTGCAGCTAAAATTTGGTCACAAATATAGTCGTTAATTTCCAAATTTCTTCTAATGACAAACATTGGCATGTAAACATAACCTCTTATGCTAACATTTGTTGGCATTTACTAACATGGATCTTACGTGTTCTATGGGCCTTACATATGTAAGGTCCACTAGTATAGTTAAAATGCCACATGTCATAGTGAAAAAGATTATTATGTGAGTTGGAATACTCAAGAAGTTGTAAACGTGTACAAATTTGTCATTGCCATGTGGCACATTTTAATTAGACCATGTTCTATAATTCCATTCATACATATGGCTGCATTGTATACGCTTCATTATATCAAGGAGGAAGAATTCAACCACTTATTAGTGATTTCTCAATTATTTATTAATAATAGAATGTCAACAATATACATGTGGCACTTTTTAAGTGGATGAAATGAGACATATATCAATCATTATGTAGTCATTCATTACTATTATGTTCAATTTCAATAATGATGTGGCCCACATTTAGAATCACATGTGGCATGATTTAATTCAAACACATGCATGCATCAACATTGTACACATGATGACATTGTATTCATTGTGCTATTTTGAAAATGGAAATTATGTAGTGAAATATTAGTCATTGAACAATAGTTTTTTTACATGTGGCATTCATTGATTCATTGATTTACTGATTGAACTTCTAGGTTCAAACTACAAAAACAAAACCTTCTATCTTGAAAGTCCATTATTGTTTTAAATGAAAAATTATCCAAAATTGGATCAACACACAATTTTGTACCTCATAGTAATTATAAGTTTTGAACATCATAAGAATCACAAGTCTCAAAGAAAAAAAGAATGTGAACATCAAACAGAACCTAATCTTCCTTTTTCACGTATTTCCAATTCCACAAAGTACAACTATCAATGAGATCATTTAGTTTATATTGGTCAACCGATTCATGTGGGTGCATCAATGGAACATTAGGGTAATACACAATTGAAACATCCACTTTGAAATGAAAGTATGGAATATATTGGTGATGATACTTATCTCGCCCCCCAATGACTATTGATTTTTCCAAATGACACCTTTTGCTTTTGGTTTTTTGGATTGAACAATGCCATAGTTTGTCCATTTTGAAACTACAATCACTAATCACCAAGTTCAAACTTACAAATTAATGAAGGATTAAACATTTCACAATTGTATATTTAAAGTAAAGTTAACCCAATTTAAATATGGTTGTACAACATTAAATTCAAGATGAAAATTGAAAAATATCAATCCCAAGAAGTACAGATAAAATGCACTTATTTCAATTGCATTCTTTTCCTTGTTCAACCCCACATTTGCCTTTTTCTTGTGACTTCCCACAAGTGCAATCACTTGCCTTTTTAATTCCTTCCTTTCTATTCAAGTCTGTGATCAAATCAACAATTTGTCAGCTCTCTTGTAAAAGCCCAATTAACAACACTATACAAAGAAATTCCAACATGAGAAAAGTGGAAGCAATTTACTTGATCTGTAGGTTGATTAATCAAAAGTTCAATTACATTGTGTTTTGATGGAGATTTTCCTTTAAACAATTTTTGTGATAAAGGGGATGATTCAAATTGTTTAATAATGTAGTCCACACCCTCAGTGCTTTGAAATCCATTTGATGTTGGCATATCCCCTATTGGCTGTCCAGTAGACTTTGGAGCCGATGATGTAACTATCTATTGGGAATGTGTTTGATTTGTACAATTTGAAATTAGCTTGCCTAAAGAATGACCATCAAATTTGCCATTTTCACTACCTATTATAAAAATGTCCATGGGTGTTGAAGAGGCATGAGTAGGTACCTCTTTCGGAAGTTGTTGTTATTGCTACTCAAAGGAAGGCTTGCATTAGTAGAAAACCCCCTTTTTCTAACCAAATGTTTTTCAACTAAATGTAATTTGCAACTATGTTGCAATTACAATTTTTTTATTTTAAAATATAATAATGGTAATTACCAATTAAGTTGACTCATCAACTAAATTGGTATATAGTTGAAAGTAGTTTTCAACTAGGTGGTATTTTGTTGAATATTCCACTGAATATTCAAGCATCAACAACGTCTCCAAGTTGAAATGTCTACTATGTTGATAAATAATGAAATACATGTTTTGACTAAAGGTTCTCTAGTCGGCACATGGTCATGATGTTAATTAATGTTCAACTATTTTGGTGACACCATTAACACATGTATGGATGAAATATATACAATTTCATTTGCAACTTTGTTGCGATTATCTTTCAACTCAATTAAACAACTAATATGTAACTTTTTTATATATACATATGACATATGTTAATATTTATGCTAAATTATGACAATGTTAAATTACATGTCAAATTAATGTGTATAAATGAATAAGTTATGTGTGATATATTTTTGTAATGCATATAAATTTTGAATAAATTCTCTTAAATAAAAATTAATAATTTAAGCTTGTACATGTTCATACATGTAATATTTGATTTTTATGTAGACCAAATTTATTTTAGGACATATCAAATAATGATATATAATAAGGGATTAAATTGTGGAATCCTAATGTTTGTTCAATTTTTTTCATGTGATAGCTTAATGGTTATTAAAACTCATGATCAAAATTCATCAAACATTAAAATACATGTAATTTTATTTGTAAAATTGAGTGGTTATGTATGATCATTGATGTAATTTTTTTTTTTGCATTTAAGTAATAATATTTAATAAATTGAAATAAAATTAAACAAAACTTTGAAATATAAGTTGAGAATAATGCATATGTTCAATAAATGTCATTTCTAATTTTTTTGTAAACCAAATTTAGCTTTTAGCATGTCAAGTAATGATAGATAATTGGTATTTTGTGAAACTTTAATGTTTAGTCATTTTTACATGTGATAGTTTTATACTTGTTGAAAATGATCAAAATTCATTAAACTGAAATTACTTGTGAATTCTATTTATAAAAATGAAAGGTTCTATACTATGTAAATAGTTTTTTCATTTAAATACTAACTTAAATCTAAATTTTTTTTTTAATAAATTGAACTTTAAGTATAAAATAATGTGTATTGAAGTACAAGTTAATAACAATATGTTCAACACATGTAATAATAGCTATTTTTATGTAATTTAATTTAATTTTTACAACATAAGGAATCAAACATAATTATGATTATTTAGAATTAATGTAGTAATTAGTTTAATGTTTAACTAATGTAATGTAATTATCATTTGAAATTAATTTAATAATTAATATTATGTAACTATTGGTTTGAATATATTTTAGAACTGTTTATTTCATTATGGATTTATTTGATAGTAAATAATAATAATAATTGGCATAATTAATAGGAATATTTGATAAATCATTTCATAACTATTATATTTACCTCAATATTTTTACTATATTTTATCTTTATTCAATGTATATTATATTAATATATAGTAGTGATAACAAGTTAGTTAACAATGCAAATAATAATAGTGAAATAACAACTTAGCTTATATGAGCTACAATAATATTTATAAATATTTTTATAACTATAATAATTTATTAACTATCTATTTATATTAATAAATTTACTTCATGTAAGTAACATAAAAAATAAACCTAAGCTAGGTAAATTATTAGTTTAGCTCTAGGTTTAATTAAATTAAAACTAGATTGTAACTTAGTTGCAATTAATTAAGTTGTAATTACATTATCACAAGGTTACAACTAGGGTAAACTAGTTGACCACCATACACTTAAGTTATTAGAGAATATTGAATCCTAATACATCCTTGCTTTGCTTTTCAAGTTCAAAATGATGTTTTAGAGCTTGACTTAACACACCCATGGCCACATAGATCATTCAAAATAGATTAAAAATGAAGAAGATATGAGCATTGAAAATAGGGGGGAAATGTTCGATCATAGGCCTAATTTACACATTAAAATTGAATACATTCGTTTTCTTTGTGGTTCTTTTCTGGTTGTCCTTTGCCTGAAGAAGCTTTAAAAAGTAATGTAAAACTTAACTTGATGCACCCATAGCTCTTTAGATCTTGCAAAATGAATAAAAAATGAAAAAACTATGACATTCGAAAATAATGGGTTATTTTTTGAAAATACACATTACTTGATTTTTATATGTTTTATATTTATTTTATGTTGCTACTTTGCTTTTGTAGCTTAAAGAAATAATGTAGAGTTTACATTGGCACTCATGTAGCTTTTTACATCATTCAAATCAGACAAAAAATGAAAAAGATCTAAAAATGTTTAAATGTAGGCCTACGTGTGTTTTTAAACTTGTCTTTCCATGATGGCAACTAAAATGTTTGTCCTAGATTGTTTGGCTTCCATGTAAATAATCCAAACTATATATCAACAAGTGCATTAGGATGATGGAGAATTAAAATAAACATGAAAATGTAATAGCCATTTGGGATGAGCCAATGAAAAAGGCTCAACCTTAAAGGCTAAGTTAAATAAAATAGGACTTTATTTGTGATTTAGGTCTGGGCCTAGCCCTAGCTTAAGCTAAGTGGCTACTTATGTCTAAGCCTAGTTTAGGTGTCTAGGTTTAGCTTTAACCTAAGTTTAGACTAGGGGGCCATGTTCAAACCTAACCTTTGCCTAGGTAATTAAATGGTTATCTATGATTAAACACCATATACATAAATAGGCCTAGGTTATGCCACATGTCATTTAATTATTCGTTCATCTCAAACCCTATTAAATCACTAGACATGTGTTATCCCACCATTGGCCAAATGCATTGACCATCATAGTTGCAACATAGTTTACCTTTCAACTTAATTTCTACTATGGCTGATCAATAGTGGATTGTTTTGGGTGTGCCATATGTCACTACATCATTGGTTAAATATTCAATTCACATAGTTGAAATGTAGTCAAAATTGCAATTGAATATTTTGCTGACATCATACGCAATTAGTAGATGAAATTCATCCATTAGTTGAAGGAAGTTGACAACATCTTGTGACTAAGTTGGTAAGATAATTTGCAAATAAAATGGTTAATTAATGGCTATTGATGTCGTGTTGACACATGACAAACTCTTTTAATTGGAATGTCATCGTTAACTTGTACTTGTTAACTTTTTTGGTTTGTTGTTGAGAAAAACATTTTTTAGTTGCAAAAATGATTTTGCAACTATTCTTGTTACTTTCAATTATGTTTTATAGTCAAGATGTAGTTGAAAATGTAGTTGCAAAAGGGGGGGTTTTCTATTAGTGTTAGGCTCTAGGTGATCACCCTTCACAAAGCCCTTTTGTGATCCTAAAAACTATGCAAACATGGTTTTAATGTCAACTAATGCATGTGTGTGGGCATGTTGACTATCTAACATTGTAGCAAACTTCGCATCCAATTCCTTTTATTTGATTTCAAATCTTGTCATTTGAATTAACATTTTGCCAAATAACCCTTACAACAAACATTTGCATTTTATATCAATAAAATTCAATGGAAGAACAATTCTATTTTCAATGGAACAACAAATGCCAATTAGATAAAAAATAATACAAACAATTCACGTCTTATAAATGTTGGACAAGTTTGATTTGATCCTTGAAGCTCTTTTGCAATCTTTATTAGACTAGGGTTACACTCCCATTTTTTCTTCTACAACAAAGAAATAAGGTACATGAACACATTAGGGTGATGAATTCTAGGGTAGCCAAAACATTTGCACTTTATTGAACCATCAAAATGAAAGGAGGAAGTTTGCAAATGAATTGTTACTAATGTCGCCTCCTTCTCAGCTCTCCCCATTCACCCCACATTTGTCATATTCTTCACTTTAAGGACATGTGACATTTGTTTGGCCTTCTTTTTTGTTTCTGGCTACATTGAATACTCTATTAATTTCCCCCCCTGACCGGGATCAATGTTCCCAAAACATTCCTTCATCTCCGCCTAGAACTTAACCTTCAACCTACATCATTATATTTTCAACCACCTATTCACCACATTTCTAAAGCCCACCACAAAAAGTACATTGCCCACATATTCAAAATTGGCATCAAAACTTGCCTTTAACTTGTCCAATGATTCAGATTTGTGGTGATCCCATTCTATGACACTAATATTAAAAATCTTAGGGATTAGTGTTCTTATTATCTCATCCCAAACATTATTCTCTTCACCTTCTTCCATCTATATGACACCTTGGTCTCACCCGAATTCTATGAGGGTTTTGTCCCATAGTAGTTCATGTTTCTGTTGTGGCATCTTTATTTTTCTTTTCTATTTTTCGAGCCACATGGGCCACACTTTCCAACTTTACTTCACTGATTGATGTTGTTGCACTCACAAATGGTGCAGAAGATGGAACCACAAATTGGGTTGATGTACATGTTATAGGCATGTATACCCAAGGTCCAATGTATTGTTGTGGTGGTAAGCCCCATTGTGGGGGCGACATCCATCCTTGTTGCATCCACCTAAATGGTGGCTACCACTGCCATTGAATAGAAATGGCCTAAGTTGGCAACTTCACTAGAAAGTTATTTGGGCAACAACTTGGAGAAGTAGTTTTATTGGGACTTTGGCAATTTAAATTTTCCTTTCACCTTAGTTGTAGATGAACTAGTAGTAGTTTCATTTGCGTCATGCACAGACTCCAAGTCGTCTTCACTCCTTTTTTATATCCCAATACCCATAAAAATTAAAACACCCCCCAATCCCAAGATACCCATAAGAGAACTAGAAGGCATTGAGAGACAACATGATGATGAAGATGATGTAGCTGTTAGAATTACAAGAGAAAACAACATTCTTGCACATGACATGAACAACAACTCAAGTTGCTGCATTAACAAGTCATTTAAATAGTTGGGGTAAATCCACCATGTCTAGTTCCACTCTAGATCAGTCAACTCCTACATCATCCCGCCATGTCTAACTCGCATGTAATCAACTTGTACATGAACCAAGAGTTAAGAATTAGTGGATGAAGCTCCACCAAACTATTACATGATCAAACAAAAAAGAAAAGGCAATAGTAGCAATCAATAATTGTTGTTATGATTGTAGCAATTGTTTCATAGATAGAAATCCTAAACATATGCCAATATAATCATTCGCATCAAACTATATGGAAATTTAAAGGTATTTCAATTGAATCACTCCCATTGCGTTGCATTTAATTGACTACCTTCCAAAAATTATCTTTTGTAGCTTGATTTCCATGTAGAAACTTTGTAAATAACATCAACAAATGAAAGATATCATGCAAACAACAATTTAAGGTAGTTAGGACTTACGAAAGTGATTAACCCCAAGGACATTCAAATTGTACATGAACTAGGAGCTAACAATTAGTGGATGTAGCTATGTCTAGTTATTGGATGATCAAATGAAAAAGAAGAGGTAGTAGCAACGATGAGCAGTTGTTACTATGGTTGTAACATTTCTTTCACGAATCTAGAAATCCTAAACATAATACAATATAATCATTCGCATCAAAGCATATGGAAATTTAAAAATATTTTTATTGAAT
>Ga0209611_10014652_pt1 | contig 10419 bp, 6 predicted proteins | sample S1TSphgellanicum_3_FD_187693 | JGI IMG/M metagenome (GOLD analysis project Ga0209611, IMG submission 187693) | Host-associated microbial communities from peat moss isolated from Minnesota, USA - S1T2_Fc - Sphagnum magellanicum MG (SPAdes) (version 2) | ecosystem: Host-associated > Plants > Peat... | reverse complement strand
GCGGGATTAATTTAACAAATTTGGAACATCATTTTGAATCATTAAAGTTATAAGGAATGCAAGGCTTCATGACATTCTAAAATGGCAATCTCTCATTTTGAGAACCAAAATCTTACTAAAAACATCAAATAATGTCCTTTTTTGGTATACATGTTCCTTGTACCAAACCTTCAAAACCTTTGGAATGTACCTTAATATTAACAAAATCAATATGACCATCCTTTTTAATACATCCTTTTTAAGGGAAAAAAAAGATTCTAGGATCATTTGTAGTATTTTTTGGGTGAAATGTTGTAATTAACCTAGTCAAGAAAAAAAAACTTTGCATAAGTTGAAGAATGTTGCCACATTATGAGGATATAATTTTGAAGTCACCATTTTAAACAATAATTTAGAGTATGTAGTCAAACTATAACATGGTTCTTAAAGTATTCTATTATCATTTTTTATGCATATAGCCAAATTTGGCTAAGTCTTCTCGTAAATGATCACCATCCCACTTACATTACAAATTTAGAAAAAAAAACATTGATCATTTCCACAAATTTTGGTGTTTTATAATACCAAAACTTTATACCTTCATTTAAAGCATATTTTATTTTATTTGTTTAAAACATGAGGTGATTTGAACAAATATTTTTATTCCTATTAATTTTTAAATTTGACAAAATTGCATAGTTGGACAAAATTCACAAGTCATGTTTTAGGACATTTGAAGACACATGTTTTGATTATCAAAATTATGATTTGTTTATCATATTGATCCTAATGTACATTCCTATCTAAATGAAACAATTATAAAAGTGACATATTTTGTAGGTTATATGTGTCACAACAATCAATCAAATTTGAACTTCATGGCAAAACCATCCTTGGGTGGTACCATTAGAGTCTAAAAACATTACACCTTTATTTTATTGGACTCATTGATTTTTTCTAGAATATAGGAAACATTTTTAATTTTATTTTCATTAGAACTTTTTGTTAAATATATACACTAGGTTGTATAAACTTTGAAACTTTGATGATATAACAAATATTTTGTATTTTGATGTTTCTAATCATTACATTTAGAAAAAGTTTCCAAATTGTCGCAATGTTTCCTTTCCTTGAACTTTTTGGTCAAGAATACAAGTTTGAAACGTGTGTTGGTTTTCTTGGGAAATAATTTTATATGATGCCTTTGATGGTATTCTATTTTATTGTAATTGAGTATGTGTAATTTAATTATGACTTTCCAAAATTCAAGAGCGTGATTTTAAAAAGAGCGAATTCAATCAAGAAAATAAACTTTTAGTAATTGTTGGACCCTTTTTTTTTCCAATAAACATTTTAAACCATATACTTTGGCATGTAATGGATTAACATGAGAAAAAAAGAATTTATAATTGTAAAACATTTAAATGAAAGGGGTTAGGAATATTATTTGGCCCATTTTATCATTCAAGGAATTCCTTGAAATGGTTCCTAGTGGTATCATCCTAAGTAATACCTATTGCACTCTCCTAGTGATGCTACAAGAACGCTTAGCTATATTCTTCTTGCCTCGAGGGACAACTTTAATGACAACCAATAATATGGACTTTGTTAGATCTCTCTATGTGGTTTTATGTTAAATATTTAGCCAATGTTGTGTTTTTATTCACCTTGTGATACCTCCTTTGTATGTTTGTTTAGTACTATTATTGAAGGGTTGAATATAAATTAAAGCCACTCCAATGGATTTTGCAAACATCTTTTTTGGAGACCTTATGGTAATCTAGATACCTTTACAAAGCACATTCCTAAAATAAGTTGCTCGTGTATGGGACATATTTGGCCACCCCCAATAAATGACCACATAAACTCATTGCTCATAGCTAGAGGTTGGCTTTCCAATACCAATGAATTTCCCTTTCAAGGCATCTTGGAACCACATTAGGAATGAAGTTTTTCTATGTGAATTTTTTAAGTGGAACTTGTTAAGCATGACATGGTGGAGCTTAATAAGTTTGTAAGTATTGTTAAAACTAGTGAATTAACTTCCCCCTTAAATTTTGCATAATTTTAAGTCTAGAATGTTGGCAAAGTAAAGAATATGTAAGGAAACGATTTTTGAACCTTAGAGCTAATGACCAAGGTTGGAACAAAACAAAAGGAAACACACAAGGAATAAGCCCAAAGCATGGTGTGAGTGAAAGGAAGTGAAACCATTGCAATAAAAGCTTTTTTTTTTAACCTTTAACATCATGAGTACAATGATTGTAAAATCATTACTACTTGATTAACATGACTAACTATGTTTGTTTTAACTAACCAAAAAATATTTGTATTTGAGTTTACTAAGTTCAATTTACATTTTTATCATGGGTGCAATCAAAATAAAAGGAGGTAAAGTAGTCATCAAATGTAGTGTGACATTGCACTATATAATTTTGAGAAAATAAGTTTGTGTATTGTATTTATTTGAATTGCAATTGTTTTTGCAATTGTGTTTATTTATTAATGATATTTTTCCTTGATGAATCTGGAGTCATTTCATTAGGTCATGAGAGTCCTTCAATGACAATATTAAAAAACTTGCAAAGTAGTCATCAAAATTGCTTTTAAATTTGAATGTCCTTTTTGCTTATCAAATGAGCACCATTCATTTTCAAACTTGAAGAGCATAGTCATGTTGATGATTAAAAATGAAAAAAGGAGTTGAAATTAGTATTTTTTTAGTTATTACAAATATTAACAAATTTTGGTTTCAAATGTGCTTTTGGCCTTCTAAATTACAATTTTTTATTAACAAAAGTTGTTTATTTTTATGTGTTGGAGTGCATGAATAAATTAGGAGACAATGTCAATTAATTATTCTTTCCATTGATTTCCAACATGTTTTCTTGAAAAATGTCTAACTTATATCCAATTCTCATAGTTTATATATTTTTAAGGTGATTTTATGTGATAATCTTCTTCCAAATAAAATAAAGTTCAATATAACATACAAACTTGAGATGTGAATTTTGTGTTGGAAATGTATGCATTTGTTACATGTAAAAAATAATAATATTGTATGCATGTTTAATTTCATTTACTTGAAACTCATTGTTGAATACAAATGGATAGTATTACCAAAGGTTGGAGAAAAAAAATTATAGTTTTCAAAGTGAAAATGTGTTACATGTGGTCAAGCTTAGACTTCTTAGGAAAACATTATGTCTCTAGTGCCCATGGCTCCTTTTATTGTGATTTGACCTTCCTATTGAACATGACAACTTAAAACAAAATGTAATGGAGATGTGCACAATTGTAGTTGTGTGTCGTAACACTACAAGAAGTTTGGTTTTTCACACAAAAATTGCCATGGCATGTGTGAGGACAACTTTTTGGTTTTATCCATTACGACATACAATAAATGGTGTTTGTTGTAACATATATTGCATTTAAATGGCAACAAGATGGAACAAGTGGTAGGATCAACAACAATTAACCTTTTTATCATCCTAGCATCACCATCGTCCTACAAAATTCCAAAAAAGCCATATGCAAATGGAGAAGGTAAAAATGAGAGTTTTGACTTGGGCTCAAGGGGTAGGCCCCAAAAGGTTCCTTATTGTTGATTCCCTTATTGATTTTAATGTTTTCCCTCATCAAATCTTTCTACTTCCACAATGGGGGGTTTAGACAAGGTGTCCCAAGATCTATGTCATGGTGGCATAGGGCCTTAAGCACAACATTGATGAAGGTATGGAACATGTCCTAGGACTCTGAGCCAAGAGAATATTTTGGTGTTGCTCCCAACCTAATCCAAAGTTCATAATGGTACCATGTTTTCATGGATGGCCTTTTTAGATGTAGTATACACCTATGTAAAAAATAAAATGTGATTGTTTCCAACATGTGTTCCTATGGACCCTAGACTACCTAGGTCCTAAGACAAGGTCATATGGGGCCTAGGACAAGACATTAAAATAGTGCACAACATGTCCAAGCACCCCAACCAAAGGAATCTTTGGTCATTTACCATTTCATGGTGTCATTTGGACACTTGGTGTAGTACTTCAATTGAATTAGTTTTTTCCTCGAAACCTCAATATCTTACCTTGTGACAGATCCCATTTTCCAACCTTCCCATTTAGAGATACTAAGAGAAGTGTTAATTCTACATTATTTCCAAGGCATGCAAATGAAAATATTTCGCCAAGGCATCAAGGCAAATCATAATGTCAATTAAAAACATGGATATTAAGTAGATATGTGTTTTTTGGTGGCAAATACAAAGTGAAGGTGGTTTGAAGGATTGCATTGTGGTTCAAGTATAATAGGACAAGCTTGTGTAGAGATGTTTAACCCAAATGGGATAAGGTGATGACAAGAGGGTTCCCCATGAAAGGCCACCACACCACTATTTAGTGTGATATTTAACTCTCTATACACCATTTGGTTGAACTTTGATTCATCTTAGAAAAGGACTATTGATTACATATTTAGGTGACACATTGTGTAAGATATTGAAAGCAATAATGGAATCCCATATGAAAGCCTTTACAACTTTGAATGACTCATTGGACATTTGTGGTAATCCATGGTCTAAAATTGTTGTGCAAAGTTGTGAAAGAAAAAAACTAATTGAAATTTGTGTTGGGAAGGCATGGTAATGACTATGAAATCAAAAGCATTTGTATTGTAAACCCCCCCCAATTCCCATGCAATCATTGTTTGTTAATGCCATCACATATGGAGATCGAAAAGTTGGGTTTTGAACATGATCATTTCCAATACATGTGTTGTTGCATGGGATGGATTCTCATATTTACCTATAGCAACTACCATAATATTCCACCCATACTCCATCATAAATTGTTCACAATTTACATGGACTTCATATCATATTTGATAAACCTATGTGCTCCATTACTTACTTGGATAAATACAAATCCCCAAGTAATTCAAACAAAACACCTAGAACAACTAGAAGATTCTATATATCAATCATGCTACAAATTGTATCATCAACAACTCAACTATTATGGAGTTTGGACATTGATTAAAAGGAAACATGCCTAAGTTGAAAGCAAATTAAGAGTGAACCACTTTTCACCCAAAAAAATGATGTATAACAAGTATTGTCATTCATGATAAGTTGGATTCTTGATAACATCCTTTGGTTATTTTAAACACAAGCAAAAAAAAATTAGAATTTGAATGACAACATTTTGGAACTCAAAGTTAATTTTGATCCAACGGATAGATGAAAAAGTTTGAATAAAATCAATGTACATAGAATATATAACTTACAATTTTTCAATGACCATAAGGCCTCATGTTTGTGGTTCATGAAACACTAACAAATAAAAGAAAATTGAAAAAAATAATGTAAATCTCAACTGTAAAATCTCCTTTTGTTTAATATGGTAGCAATGTTTTTAATAAAAAGACATCATTATGCACTTATTGCAAAAGAAGTATAAAAAAACACATTTTTTGAATGGATTTTTAACCAAACATTTAAAAATTATAAATGGTCCTATATTCAATTGATGTATGTCAATGTCATTCATCACAAAAAAATTAACAAAACATTCCACTCACAACCCTAGTTTATATATATATATATAAATTTTCATATTGTGACATATTATTTTGTCACATATATAATCCATGATACATTCAAGTTCTTCAAGGTTTGTTATTTTTTTAGAAAAAAATTAATTTAAATTTAAAACCAATTAAATATACTTAAAACAAACAAAGATGATGCAATATGTGATCTCCATCCGTTACCAATAAAACTAAATGTAGAAATATTGTATTTGTGACAACAATTTTTTGAGGAGCTTAATGTGCTTATGCCCTCTAACCCTATTCTTAAGATGAATTCAATCGTAGTCTATTTTAAAGATGGTAGATTATAAGTTGTGATTCAACAACCATAAGCTTAAATAAATGCATCAAATGTTTTAGGTGTAGACAAGTGCAAGGGGAGTTTGACATTAGCCACAACTTACAATGGAATTTCTTTTGGAATTGTGACACCAAATATTTCACCCATATCAATATTTTAAGGATTCATCCCTCTTGGCAATGTCCATGTGAAGTGAACAAGCCTGGCAAGTTCAAATTGTGCCATCAAAAGACCATAATTCAACCCTGGACACACTTGTTGTCTACAGCCAAATGGTAACAATTGAAATTTTGTCCCTTTTACATCAATTGCACTTCCAACAAATCTTTCGGGATTGAAATTGAATGGATTTTCAAAGGCAAATGGATGTCTATAAATGGCCCATGCATACACAAAAATATGATTTTTGGTAAATATGTAATAACCTTTTATTTCACAAGTTTTTTTCTTTTCACGTGGCACCAATACAAGAGCTGGAGAATAAAGGCGAAATGTTTCCTTCATTGTAGTTTGTAAATATTTCAATTGAGCAATGTCATTTTCATCTACAACCTTCTCTTGGCCAATCACATCATCTAACTCATCTTGAACTTTCTTTATAATGTTTGGTTGTTTTATGAGCTCCACGAGGGCCCATTCTATTGTGGTGGCACTCATGTTAATGCCTGCGAGCAACATTTGCTACACATAATTAGGGAAAAGTTAACCACATCAACATCATTAGTGGGTTATTGAATTCAAGCATGAAAAACTTGTTATGCATGTAATATTATTTAGTCTTAAACTACAAACCAAAAATCACAATGATGAGTTCATTATTGAAGTTCATAAATCAAATTATTGAAATCATTAAGCACAACCATTAACCAAATTCAAAAGGAATAATTTGTGAAATCTACATGTAAATTATAAGAACATTAAGCAACCTACATCAAGCATTGCCTTAATTGTGATCTCATCAAGCCTGTCACCAACACCATTTACACTAGGAAAAAAAAACATGACATCAAGAAAATATTTTTATTCATTTGGCCTCTTCTTCTCTTTCAGATGCTCTTGAACAATTTTGTCAAGAAATCAATCTACCTTGAACCGTATTTGTTTGCATTGAAGTAAAATACCTTGGAGATCAAATGGCTTTAAAAATTGGACATAATCACTGATGTTGAAGACACCATTTTAATTCAAAACCTTGACAACAATATCCTTCATGTCATAACCCTAGCCTTGGGCTCGCGACCAAGGCAAGGGTTTACAAAGGCGTGGGCCAAAAGTGAAGCCTAGGTGTCTCAACCCTAACCTTAGACTCGCAACCAAGGCAAGGGCTTGCAAAGTTGCGGGTCAAAAGGGAAGCCTAGGAATGAAAGAAAGTGTGAAGGAATGAACCTTCACACTTCCAAGGGAGCTTCCACCTTGGGAGTTGGAATCTCAGTGGACTCCCAAATGTTCAGAGAGTGATTAAAAGGGCCAAAACCCAATGGCTTGAAAAAAAAATTATATCATTGGAAATCTATTAAACATAGATGTTTAAAATGGGCTCACATCACCCATTTGGACATCTGAAACACAAGTTATGGTCAAAATAAGGGTCGGGAGTCAAATTGACAGTTTGACTCCCGACCACTAAAAGTCAAGAATCATCCCGATTTCGTGCAAGTGGTGTGTGACATATCGTTGGAAAGTTCCCGACGAGGGCTACAACTTTGTTTCGGACCTCGTCTCAATTGGAGGTCTGCACACAAAGTTATGGGGCCTCAAAGTCGCGAGAGTCCCAACTTTGGCAATTTCGGGATTCCCACTTGGGAGTCCAGGGACAAAATGTCATTTGGATGTGGGCCTCATGGAAAGGCACATAGTAAAATATAAGGGGGAAGGTGGTAGCTTCCCCCAAGTTCGGGCTATGGTGAGTCTTGTCAGTCCGAATTTGCCCGTGGTTCGTCTTAGCACCAAAAGTGCTCAAACTATGCAGTAAGCACATTGTGTTGGTTTTGTGCAGGTCCGTGTGAGTAGTTGATGTTTGTCACTCATCCTAGTCCCATCTAGGAGCTTTAGCACACCCCTCTACCCCTCAAAGTGCTACGAGCCAAGGAACGTGCCTTAATTCCTTGCTTTTTCGCTGTCTTCAGTTTGGGACTCACATTTGAATCCATTAAGGAGCTTGGGGTGCGTCACTAAGAGTAACATTTCATGCTCCTAATAATGTAAAAGAGTGTGAAAGAATGAACACCACACTTCCAAGCGAGCTCTCGATGGATTTCTGAGTTTTTAGAGGGTAATTGCAGGGGTCAAAACTTATTGGTTTGAAGAATTATTTATACCATTAGAAAGCTCTTGGAACGTAGACGTCTAAAATGGGCTTGCATGACCCATTTGGGTACTTAAAACATAAGTTATGGCCAAATGAAAAGTCGGGAATCAAATTACAAAATTGATTTTTGACCACTAAAAGTTGGGAATTGCCCTGATTTACTTATGTGGAGGTGGCATGTCATATATCGTTGGAAAACTCTCAACAAGGGTTACAACTTTGTTTTAGGTTTCACCTCAATCAGAGGTTTGCACAAAAAAATATGGGCTTCCAAAGTTGTGGGAGTCCTAATTTTGAAAATTTCAAAACTCCCAACTTGGGAGTCCCAGGACAAAATGACATTTGGGTGCAAGCCCTATGACCAATTAGAAAATATTATAAGGGGGAAGGTGATGGCTTCCCCCAAATTCGGTCTGTGGTGAGTTTTGTGAATTTGTGTTTGCCCGTGGTTTGTCCGTGCCCATGGGCTTTACCTATCATAAAACATGAGGCAAATTTTATTATGAACCAAACCTACATAAATCACAAGGCGTAAGAATGGGAGGGATATTATGCCTACTCTTCAATAGTGGGAGGGAAACTATGCTTACTTATAATTGTAAAAACCTTCCCCCTATTGAGGAATAGGTGTAATGTTCCTTCCATTTTCTAGGAGGGAGATGGTTATAAGGTGCCTTCCAAATACACTACAAAATTTTTCCAAGTGTTTTACATCCATTTATACAATGAGAGAAGGAAAGGTTGCACCCAACATGGGATTATGTTGTTCATGACGTTTTTTTATGGACAAGCATCACACTAACATATGGTCAAAACAAGGAATTTTTTAATATGCTTTGAACCATCAGTTCTTAAATAGACCCCTTTAAGAAATTTGTGCATGTCACTATGGTACCCAACACCTATATATCCTATGCCCATATGGTGTTTAACATCCCCCTTGGGGTTGTTAGTCCCAATGCACACATGATCTTACATTTAGGTTATGTAACTTCAAACTCTTACATGATTTTATACTTAAGTTGTGTTAGTTTCAACACTTAACATGATTTTATATTGAAACATGTTTAACATATAAAAAATTATCTATCAACAAACCCTTCTACTACATAAAGCATCATTGCGATAGTGACACTATAGAAAGACAACGTTATAATGAACATAAAGCATCATCGTGACAGTGGCACTGGAGAAAGACAACGTTAGAATGATAGGGACAATGAGGAGAGACAAATTGATAGGTAAATTTTACCTCGTGAAAGTTACTATGATAAGTTGGAAAATATTTTCCAAATTGTATTACTATTCCTAAGACATCATTATGACATCAACAAACATGATTTCTTAAACCCAATGAGGGACCAAAATATATAAAAGAATAAATGGGATAGTGTTTTATTGTAGGGTAAAGCCCTTGTCCACACAATGAGGGACCAAAATATATAAAAGAATAAATGTGATAGTGTTTTATTGCAGGGTAAATCCCTTGTCCACAGACTTTACTAGAATAGTGTACTCAACAGCTGGTTTGTCATGGAATCCAGGTTTATCAGAATAAGTGCCTGTGCAATGGGGAGTCAAGCGTGGGGCTGATTCTGGTAAAGCCCACAACCCAAGCCCTTTACTAAGCATAAAGCACTAGGGGAATTTTTACTTTTGAATTTTTCTCTCATGGATACTCGTGGGTACTCCACTATCACAAGAAAAAGTAAAATGAAACGCATGTAGAATTCATAGTGTGATTCAGATTCATTAGTTCATGGGTGTGCTTCCACTTTTTCTCTATTTTTTGGGGGAAGGGGCCATCATATTGATTGGCCTGTCTCCATATTTTTTGGAACTTTGGTCTCTCTCCAAAATAGAAGCACCGTCTTGGACCACAATTGTGAAATTAAAAACAAATGTACTGTGCTGTGGCCCACCTTTTCAGTTTAAGTATATATGAGAGTTGAACTTTAAGCAAACCATATGAGATAAATCAGAGGTGCTATTGGGTATGTCTTGAGGAACACATTGAGAGTACATTGGGAACAAGGATAAAACAAAATTTCACTCCCCTTCCTCCCCCCCCCCCCCCAAAAGAAAAAAATTGGACCTCTCATGAGTGCATGCGTGCCTTTTCATTGGCTACATGAAACTTTTATTTCCAAAACCATGGGACATAGCAGGCACTACATTTCTCAAAATGTGCACCCTTTGCAGAAGCAAAATTCCATGCAGAAAGGCTCCCACCAACTAC
>Ga0209611_10014651_pt1 | contig 10419 bp, 8 predicted proteins | sample S1TSphgellanicum_3_FD_187693 | JGI IMG/M metagenome (GOLD analysis project Ga0209611, IMG submission 187693) | Host-associated microbial communities from peat moss isolated from Minnesota, USA - S1T2_Fc - Sphagnum magellanicum MG (SPAdes) (version 2) | ecosystem: Host-associated > Plants > Peat... | reverse complement strand
AAAAATGACTACAATCATGGAAGACATATCCAACAACCCCATTTTATGTTTTTAAATATAAATTAATAATTTATTGACCACTTATGAATGATCACATGGTAGTTTTAAACTAGGAAATGAATTCTTTTGGTCTAATTGTGTTATGTCACATGATAGCCAAAGTTTTTCAAAAGAAAGGTTAGCATAAGAAGCCTAGCTAAATGGCTAAGGATAAAAACAAACTTAGCCTCCAAGGTTAGGTAGACTACCTAGCAAACAACCTAGGTAACCTAAAATGTTTACCTAGGTTGCATGTGTGAGGATTAATTGAGCCCTTCACCCCTTCATTGGAGTTTAGGTGCTTAACCATTAGACCACCATTTTTTTTGTAATAAAATATTAATCACAAAACTATAAACATGAACCAAATTTAACCTAGGTTTCCTTAAAGGTTAACTTTGGTTAACCTAGACCTCCTTACATTATCATAAGATTAATTTAATACAACCTAAGGCCACTTTGGCTAAATTAGGTTGACCTAAACTAAACCTTGGTTAACCAAATCTAAATTTTAAAACTAAACCTTAAATTAAACCTAGAAATTAAACCTTAGGTTAAACCCAAGTTAACCAAAGCTAAACCTAAAGGTTAAACCTTTTTTTATTAAATTTGAAAACTAAACATAGGCTAAATTTGAAGGTTATGAACTTCAACCATGTCATTATTAACAAGGATTTTCATTATTTTTTGTATCTTATGATAGGTCAAAACACAAAGTCAAATGAAAAAAGATATTATTTTTTTTACGTTGTATGATGTGATGTTAGAATATATTTGTGCAAAAAAATGTATGTCATAGTGTATTAAAATATGCAACTATACTCAAGAAATGATTGAAATGATTTTCAATCTTTATGAAATCAATAGTATGTACAAGTCATTATAATTTCATATGTTTTGAATAGGTTTGTGAACCATGTAAAGAGTTTAACAATTATCATATCACAAATGGGTTTTTTTCAAAGCAATGACCATAAGTATGTGATAAATTAAAATTTTGACAAATAATCACTTTCAAATGGAAGTTGACAAGAAATGTGAGGTGGGCCATTTTTTAAAATCCATTTCAAACCTTTTTTTAATTGACTGATTGAAAGCAAAAATTAGTATAATATAAAACAAAAATGGGTTGTATTATAGTGTGTATACCACAAATATGGCCATTATTATTTAAGAAGTGGAAACATTGAATGAAGATAACTTATTATTTATTTGGTACCTATGGTTGTTCAACAAAAATAACAAGGGGTGTGTCACAATGTGGCCTTGCCATTTATAATAAAAAGTATCTTAAGGCAAAAGAAGAATTATAAAAACTCAAATATTTCACCATGCAAAAGTATAATCTTCAAAAAATTCTCTAAAATAAACCAAAATCCTTCAAGATATTATAACTTTATAATTAATGTCAAGTTTCACACAAGCCAAAAATTATCTTAGAAAATCCTCATATAAAAATAAATATATTACCTAGGGGCCAAAATCCCTTAAGCTACTATATTCTATAATGAATTTAAACACAATATCCTTGCATTGGTAGGCATAGCCAACAAAAGACACTAACATGGTTGTTTAATCCCTTCACAAAATATGAATGCCAAAGCATTTTACAACATGATATCAATTTGTTGAAAAAAGTTGCACAAGAGAAAGATATTCAATTCATAGTGTAGAAACATCTAATTGTTAAGCTTGAAAAATTCATAGTAATTTACAAGCAAACCAAGAAATCAAACAAAAGTTTAAAACAAAAGATAGGTCACATGTGCACAAATGTCAAACATATGTCAATTGGTTTTAACAAGACTTGTGGGCACCCATCATGGTAACAATCATGAATACCATAGTAACCAAACTAAAGCCTTCCATTTTTTGAAAATTGTTTACAAAAAACCAAGATGCCCTATTCCTTTTGAAAAAAATTTAAAAACTAACTTTTACAAATGATTTACTAGGAGGTAAGAAGTTAAAACCAAGGATGCCCATGTAATTGAATTAGGCACATGAGTTCAAAATAATAAGTAAATTTTACTATACTTGAAAATTACCATGTATTAAGCGTTTCTATGGTAGCCATGTTGTAATGGATGACAGAAGTAGGTCAACCCTAACAACCTCCATTATCCAACCCATACTTTGTGGAATGGTAAGGTTTTTTAGCCCCTAATGTGTTTTGCAATGACAAATATGGTGGGTTTAAGGTTATGCAAGAATGGACTCATCGATTCATGAAACATTACTTAAATTGAACCTTCAAAGTTAATATTACATATGCTAGCAAACTTCCATTAAATTGATTTGAAAACAAGGTATGTTCATGGCTTATCATGTTGCTTACCTAACTAAGGTATGACAATCAACCTTCATTTGTTGTCAATAGTGATTAGACCAACATACATTTGATACCTATAATAGGAGAACACACATGGTAAAGTATGGGCTCCAAACATATCATGTCATGTACTTAGTTCTATGACAAAAGGCAAGTATGGTAGTATATGCATTTGTAGCAAGAGTGTTGTTGCCATTACAAGTCATCTTTACAAGCATTACATTAAAAACATTGCCACCAAAGAATTGAAAAAAAATAATGTGTATGGTAGATTAATGGGATCTCACCTATAATGAAAATCAAAGAATGGTTCGGTTGTTAAATTCATCAAGTGTCTATAGCACCATTGTCATCCAATACAACTCTTACCAGCAATTCAGGTTTAGGTTACACTACATCAACGGTACATTAAAGTCCATTTGGAGGGGTTAACCAATGGGGTACGCCTATAGTTGCACCAACTTTCACACTGACACCATATATTCCGTTGCAAGCCATGACCTCTACACGCATATATAGTATGGAGGTGAACAATTTTTCCGAAAAAATTGAGAAGTTCAATGAAAGGCCAGGTACCATTTCTTTGAAGGAATTCAAGGCAACTTTCTCAACTATGGTTTATGAATTGGAGTTCAAATATTGTGCTAATTACACCGAAGTGTTCACATTCAAACAACTAGCCCGTTATGTGCACTATGAAGCATTACATGTCTACGAGCAACATCCTTTAAGGATTTTGGACGTCACCTAGATCCCCAATCCAGGTTATGCCACAACCATAGCCACTGCCTTTTAAGCTGCATTACAAACTACCATTGCACATCATGGGATTTGCCGAATAATCTAGATTTGGTACCTATTTTAGTAAACCTTATTCCTCAACAATTCATTGCTGCTACCGCAAATATTCTTCCCACCATCGATGCACCAACTTTTGCTGATTTAGTGGGGGAATTCTTTCGAATTCTTGAGCTGGAATTTTCGGTTAAGAATTCTAAAATAATTTTGCAACTCACCACCTTCTCTCAGCAAAAGGATGAAACCTTCAAGATGTTATAAAGGAAGCTTCTCAAGCTTAAAGAAGATACTCAGAACATCACAAACTTGGAAGCTACCCATCGGTATCTTCATTCGTTGGAAGGTACTCTAACATTCCATGCATAGGTTTTGTAATAGGTTTTTGTAGAATTTGGAGACTCATACACTTTGCTAGATGTGTACAACATTTTTGAAAAGTTGGAATTGGCTCATGCACACTATGAGGCTAATATTATGAGACCTCCATCATGTTCAAAGCCTCGGCCTCCACTAGTTACGCCAACTAGATCATCACATTCTTCCTTAAGGGCTAAAATGGTGCATTCGGCTACACCCATCCCACGTTTTTGAAACTATTGTGGCAATTTTGCTCACAAAGTTAATGAATGCAACATTCCTTCCAATGATCTCTTTTGCGAATATTGTGGGAAAGAAGGACATCAGAAAGCTGTTTGTTTTGCCAAGTTTTTGGAACGGAAGCAATTCCAACTACCATGACAAAATCTACTAACATTTTCCACTACTCTTCAACCAAAAGCCAAGGCACCTTAGCCTTCCACTCAGGGTTTCTTACACCAAGGGTAATTCCAATAAGAATGTTAAAAAGAAGGAACAAAATGTTGACAAGAAGGAGGTGCTTCAAGCCCATGCCGGTCACATTCAAACTTTGCAAAATGAACTCAAATCATTAAGGGCCCAATTTGTTAATCTAAAAGGTATGTCATAACCTTAGCCTCGGGCTCGCAACCAAGGCAAAAGCTTGTGAAGTTATAGGCCAAGAGTGAGCCTAGGAGTCACATTTCATGCTCCTGGGAATGCAAGAGAATGTGAGGGGATGAACCCCCACGCTACCAAATGAATTCCCACTTTGGGAGTTGGAATCACAATGGATTTCCAAATTTTCAAAGTGTAATTGCAAGGGCTAAACTCATTGGATTGAAATGTTCCTTATATCATTGGAAACCTCTTGGAACTTAGATATTTAAAATGGGCTTGCATCACCCATTTGGATACTTAAAACACAAGTTATGGCTGAAAGAAAGGCCAGGAATTAAATTGACAATTTAACTTTCAACCATTAAAAGTCGGGAATTGCCCCAATTTCCTTATGTGTAGGTGACATGTCACATACTATTAGAAAGAAAGAAATGAGGGCTACAACTTTGCTTTAAACTTCATCTCCATTGGGGATTTACACACAAAATTATGGGCTTCCAAAGTCGCGAGATCCCAACTTTGGGAATTTTGGGACTTTCACTTGGGAGTTTCAGGACGAAATGCCATTTGAATGCTGGCCCTGTGGCCAAGCACAAAGTATACTATAAAGGGGAAGTGGTGGGTTCCCCCAAATCCGGGTCGTGGTGAGTCTTGTGAGTCCAAGTTTGCTCGTGACTCCTCCATGCACCAAAAGTGCTCTAACTCGGAACTTTAGCATGCCCTTTATTCCCGAAATGTTGTGAGCTAAGGAGCGTGCCCCAAGTTCCTACTCTTCCGTTATTTCCATTTTAGATTCACATTTGAGTTTCTTGAGGAGGTTGGGAATGCGTCACAAAAGAAAGAGAAAAGGCTATGGGGTTCTTAACTAACACTACAAATCACACTAAAATGATTAAATTAAAGCATAACACTCTATTGGGGAAAGGCATGGACTTGAATTCCCCTACATGGTTGTTGGTAGCTTGTGTACTTTTTCAAATGTACACAACACCAACATTGATTCAATCAACTTGTAGTTCTGATGATGTGACTACATGACACCCCAACCAAACACACTTGCCTATTTTCAACACTCTACACTTCACTCTTAGTGTTAATGGGGAGGAAGTACCATGTAATTTGATTCAAGTTGTATCTGATACACTTGGAGGTACATTAGCTTCTGGAGAAACAATTACAACCTTTTATGAATCTACACAGTTGGATAGTGGAGAACCTAATACACTAGGTTCTTCAAACACACTTTCCAACTCCATTCCATGTGTATCTAACTACCCTTTTGTTATGGGGAACCAGCCCACCAAGAATGAAAGAAACCAAGTCATAGACTTGCTAATTAAGTATGAAAATGTGTTTGCATTTTCAATGAAAGATTTAGGTAGGTGTAAGACCATGTAGTTTTTTATAGACCTTATAGATGAGACACCCATCTATCGGAGGGGAGGCATGTTGAGCAAACATGAGTGGGAACTGGTAGATGAAAGATGCAAAAAGCTCCATGAGGCTAGATTCATTCAACCATCAAATTTTAATTTCGCAGCCACTATAGTAATGTCAACAAATAAGGATTCAGCTGGATTATGGACTGAGAAAAGGATGTGCAGGGATTATAGGCCTTTGAACCTAGTTACACCTTAGGACAGGTACCCCATGCCCATCCTTGAAGAATTGTTTGATAACATTGGAGATTCAAACATTTTCATAACTATCGATTTGAAGCAAGGCTTCAACCAAATTGTGTTCACTATGAAGGATCGCAAGAAAACGACATTCCATGGAAGCAACAAGTTGTGGGAATGGCTTGTGATGCCTTTTGAATTAAAAAATGCACTTGTATTCTTTTAGCAAGTCTTGTACTAGGTTTTCGAAGGGGCAGATTTTTGGAAGTGCTACATAGATGACATCCTAATGTAGAGCAAGGGACTCCTGCAACACTTGGTTCATTTTGACTAATTATTCAAAAGGCTCCACAAAGTCAATATGAAGATCCATCCTAAAAAGTGTGAGTTTGTTGTCACCTCAGTAGTCTACCTTAGACACAAAATTTTGCCAAATGGTATTATGGCTCATTGGGCAGAAGTAATAGCCATTTTGGAGATGCCCAATCCTAAAAATGTTCACACTTTGAGAAGCTTCATTAAACTATGTAATTACTACAAGATTTATGTCCAAGACTTTAGTATTATTGCTCATCCTCTCTATACATTGTTAAAGAAGGATGTTGCTTGGACATGGAGTGAAGAGGCTTAAGAAGCTTTCAACACACTCAAGGAAAAGCTTTCAAAGTTCCCTATTTTGAGAAAACCTGATTTCAGTAAGGTCTTCATTCTATACACTAATTGGAATGCTCTTGGTATTAGTGTTATTCTTGGCCAACTTGATGAGAAAGGAAAGGAATATGTTATCGCCTATGCATCCCAAAGCAATAACAAGGTTGAAAGCAACTACTCTTCATATGAAGTAGAATGTTTTGATGTTGTATGGCTATCATACATTTTAGGCCCTATCTTTATGGCACCAAGTTCACTTTTGTTGCAACCCTACTTTGAGAGACTGTGAGGATGAAACTTACACTCCCAAAATTGGGACTCGGGAGTCCCAAAGGACTCCCGAAACTTCAGAGTTCGATTGTAGGGGTCAAAACACCTCGCATTGGGGTGTTCGTTATATCATTGCAAAGCTATTGAAGTGTAGATGTCGAAAATGGCCTTGCATGGGCTATCTACAACACAAGTTATGGCAAAAAAAAGGGCTAGGAGTCAAAATGACAATTTGACTCCCGACCACTAAAAGTCAGGAATCGACCCAACCCTGATGCGTGCAGGTGGATTACGATACACCGTTGGAAAGATTTCAAGGAGAGTTACGAGTTTTCTTTAGAACTCATCCCAATCGGAGGTCTGAGCAAAGAGTTATGACCTTGCAAAGTCCTAGGAATCCAAATTGGGAAAGTTTTGAGACTCCTCTTTGGGAGTCCCAGGACAAAAAGCCATTCGGATGTGGGTGCTATGGAGAGGCACAGAGTATACTATATGGGGGAAGGTGGTGGCTTCCCCCGAGTCCGGGCCGTGGTGAATCATGTGAGTCCAGAGTTGCCCATGGCTTGTCCTAGCACCAAAGGTGTTTTAGAAAGTGAACTAACCAATTTGCTGGTTAGTTTGATGCAAGTTCAAGTAAGTAACTAAAGCTTGTCACTCTTCCTAGTCCCATCCCGAAGCTTCAACACACCCCCCTACCCTGTCTAGTGTTGAAAGCTAAAAGCGTGCCCCGAATTCTTCACAATTCTACTATGAGAGTAACTTAGACCCATCTTGGGTCTAACTAAGAACTTGGGAGCACATCAACTTTATATATTGACCACCAGCCTATCAAATGGTTAATGACCAATGATAAGCTTATTAGTAAGTTAGCTTGTTGGGTGCTTATACTTCAGGAGTATGAGTTCAAGGTTATTCACTAACCTAGTATTACACATTAGAATGTGGATACCATGTCACAAAGACCCCTCATTACCTTTAAAGATTTCTCAGAAACCAAGCAAAACTTCGACTAGATTCCAACAATACATGTATTTTATGCATCTAATTATCTTGCACTACTCATGGAGGGACAATCACCTTGTCTGATGTTTACCACAAGGCGATAGAGTGGTTCCTCCACCACATGAATGGCCTAATATTATTCAGAAGGTACACTCGAAGCTTGGACACTTTGGAGTTAAACGTACTTATAGCCTTCTCACTCCTCATTACCATTGGAGAAGTATGTATGCTCAAGTCCGAGATGTCATTGCTAGGTGTGAACTATGTGATAAAGTGAAAACTTCCTTCTCCTTTCAATAAGTCATGCTTTTTCCACCCCTTATTCAGGGCATGTTCTATCGTTAGTCATGTGATTTAGCTAAAGAGTTACCATAGACCTTCAGGGGTAATATCTACATCATGATTATGATTGAACATTTTTCAAAGTGGGTCGAGCTTGTTGCGCTGCTAAACAAATCATCATATAGCACTAGCCAGGTTTTTTTACAACAGGTCCTAAATAGGTTTGGGGCTTGTGTTGAGTGCCTAACTTATCAAGGATCAAAATTCAAAAAAGAATTCCAAGACCTATTTGATCATGCTCTCATTGACCATCACCGGATTTCAAAGGATCATCCCCAAGCTGATGGCCTTGCAGAGAGGATGGTTCAAACATGCAAGAAATGACTTTAGAAGATTTGCCTCACTGGGAACAAAAAGGATTAAGACCTGGCCCTACCTTACATCGCCATGGGTTATAAGATGTCCAAACACGCCTCTTTGTTTCAATTCTCTCCTTACTTTCTACTTTTTGGGAGACATCCCATTCCACCCTCTTCCATTATTGCTCAAATGGACTAGGTTGTGGACTTGGACTCCTTAGCCACTTGGGTTACGGTCATTGCAAAGAAGGTTACTATATTCAAGAGGATTATGCCCATGGCCATGGAGAACTTGTCCATTGCACATCATTGAGACACCTTACGATATGCACACACACGAGGTGGCAATTACAAACCTAAAGTGAGACAATTTGATGTTGGTGATTTTGTGTATCTCCAACAGCAACCTAATGATACTCTAAAAATTTCTTCTAGTCGCACTATCTTAAGGATTAAAGTGATTAGGCCTTTAGGTGTGTTGGAGTTACAAGGAGTTAATGGATGCACAATTCAAAATCATTCCAAAAACTATGCGCCTTGCCACCTACCTAACTTGTATCCTACCATCATCATGTTGATTTGGATTCCTTCACTTGATTATCCATGTCAGGTATGTCAGAAGATAGATGATGTTGATTAGATGTTGCTTTGCAATAATTATAATGGTGGATACCATCTATTCTGCCTCAAGCTGGAGCTCATTCAAGTTCTCGCCGACCTTTGGTATTGTTCATCATGTTCTCTTGCAGCACCTTGATTTTTACTCAAACCATGCCATGTTTTTCCCGGCTCAAATCTAGGGGGGGGGGATATATGAGAATTTCATTTCAGCCTCTTATTATGCATAGTATATATATGTGCGTGCATCTCTTTTTGGTTGATTAATTTCTACCTTTGACTGGTTTTAGTCTTTTTGTTCAATAGAGTTTACTATGGATTTACACCCTTACGACATTGAACATCACAACACTACACATCACAACAAAATGACCATAATTGTGAAAAGTTGGCAATTCTTGTGAAACAACTATAAATTTGGCAAACATGTTTAAGGTTTACAAGGTCAAGTTAACAACAACACAACATTATGGGATTCAACCTTTTGTCCCTAGATTTTGTGCACAAAAGAATATTCCAACCAAATAGATTAAAGCCAAGCAAGAATTGAAATCTTGAAATCTTGAAATCCTAATGGCCTTTGCAAGGTAAATGTAAGGTGCATTAATCATAGGCTAAAAGGTGAACTACAAAATAGACATGGGCATGGCACAACAAAGGGACATGTGTTTTTCTATACATGTACACTCATGTTTTCCCATATTTAAGGCAACAAACCATTCTTCCAATCTTGCAACATTGTGCACTCACTTGCAAAGATACTTTCACCTTGTTTTTTAATTAAGAGGTTCTAAGTTTTCAATGATCAAACCCTTTTGACTTTGAAGATACTAGAAAAGTAGTAAAAAATTCTTATGACAATGTTTTGATCAATGGTGTTCTTTGAAATTTTGTGATATTGTATATTCATGACACAATTTTTTTATTGCATAATAAGCTAAGCCTCTTGGTGTATATCCAAATTGTGTTCATCATTTGTTGATTGTTGGCTTTGCATTGTGGTAGATGACTTCCTTTTAGAACATGAATTGTTATGCACATTGCACACTTTGCAAGTTTACAAAAAACCTAATGCAAGCCATATAATCTTCATTAGAATGCTCTTGGGATGAGCTATCATGCAAATTAACAATGTTTGATGATAGAGAAGTGCATGTTGAACACACTTGAACTATTGATATTTCCAAAAGCTTGACATCTCTAACCTCCCTAGAACTTAGATCATGTTACAAATTTCATCCCTTTCTTGCATCCACAAAATTGAAGATAACTTTTAATATAACCATTTTCTGATTATCTGCACGCACAAGAAGGATGCTTGCAACTAATGGAAGAGCACTACCATCTAGGTTTTGTTTTCCAAGTTCCTTAGGTAGGTCCACTAGCAAGGATCCCAACATTAATTAACATTAAATGATGACTGTTATAGGTAGGTTGTAGCATTTTGTAGGAAGTGCCTAGGTCTAGATGTGGTATATTTCAAAGAATTGTG
>Ga0209611_10014649_pt1 | contig 10422 bp, 6 predicted proteins | sample S1TSphgellanicum_3_FD_187693 | JGI IMG/M metagenome (GOLD analysis project Ga0209611, IMG submission 187693) | Host-associated microbial communities from peat moss isolated from Minnesota, USA - S1T2_Fc - Sphagnum magellanicum MG (SPAdes) (version 2) | ecosystem: Host-associated > Plants > Peat... | reverse complement strand
GTTGTACACAAAGTCATGAAATTTTATTAAATACTAGTTGGTAAACCCATTTTGCAAGCAAAATGATCAGGGGAAAAGTTTTATCAGGAGGTAGCAAGAAAACAAACGAAAGAAAAAAGGAAAATCTCCCAGAACAAGGAAAACCCTATACCCGGACGCACCCGAGAGGATACCCATTACACTGAGTGATACCCATTACGGACACGCCCAAGAGGATACCCATTACGGACACGCTTACCGATACCCTGAGTGACTTTTCCTCTCACCGAAAGTTCTCACAACCCACCCAAGAGTTTACCCATTGCACTGAGGGACCTTGTTTTCCTCACAAACAAACCAGACACTGAGTGATACCCATCACACTGAGTGATTTTTCCTGACACTGAGTGATACCCATTACCCTGAGTTTTCCAGCCAATAGGATATCGGACGGACGGACGGACACACACCGATTCTTTTATATATAGAGAAGGGTATGAAATACTGAGATTCAGCATTAAATGCATCAGGCTCGAGAACCTTACACATAGCAATATATATATATATAACCATAATTTGTGAGGACCGACTTGTGAGGACCGTCCCTGATAATCAATGGTTCAAAATTCTGTGAGAACCACTAACCCTGAAAATTGTCTCATCGGATATTTTTTAGATTCTGAAAATCGAGGCAGTTCTCAAAATGAGATTTTTTTTCAAAACAAGAGCCAGGGCAGTTCTTAAAACGTGCCCCAAAAATTGGAACCGATAGTTCTCACGAAAAAGTGAGAACTGCCTAACACTGGTCCAGATAAGGGAGAATTTTTTTTAAAAAGAGACTAGTGTGTGTGACCCTTAACTTCCTTGGTTGTTCCCATCTAAGCCTAACATGAGCAAAATAACATGAAGGAACACCTACAAGCTTCTTGATGTTCATTTTACTGCCCATTCTTACCGAAAGGCTCCATGTACCTCTCCCATTATTGACAACTTTTGGAGCTCTTTGCCTGTAACAAAAACCAATGTCTTGTTCACATATATGTGATGCCATACGTTCACATAAAGAATTGGCACCAAATATTCCCCTAGTTTGATAATTTCCTTTCCCTTATTATTCTTTGTTTTATCTTGAACCATAAATACCACAAAAATAATGTTAATTAGCCTTTTGATTCAAAAGGATCCATATGTTTGCATGTTCTTTAAAAGTTATGAACTTCAACAATTCATGGAAGTAGACTTGCTTGGTTATAAACTTTTTTTTGCCTTGCTTTCAAGGTCAAATTTTTTTCATGTATAAACCTTTGCTTGCCTTGGTCTCAGGGTAATAATTCACAAGTTTATTTTTGGAACAAAACAAGTGAAAAAAATACAAGAAAGGGATTGAAAACCACCTTAGGATCAACAAGGAAAGTATTGTTCAAAACATGGCCATTGGAGTGCACTTCATGTTGACATATTTTTGAACTAGCCCATTTTGGAAAGCCAACATCTTGCAAAATGCTTAAAAATGAAATAACATTCTAAATAATAAAAAATGAAGTGATTTTGGAGGTTTTCAATCACCAAAACTGAGAAAATTATTAATAATAAATCTTATATTTCTATAGTTGGATTTTAGTGTGTAACCAAAAATATAAAAATATGGCTAAGACTTCAAATATGGTTATAGCCAAATTTAGTTACATCTTTCTAAGGATGATTGGCACTTTTCCACATTTTCCTATGGGTCATAACCACTTTGGTTCAAAAAATAAATTCCTTCAAAAAAACCATGGGTTGAAGGAGGGGTGGTTGAGTTTTTTCAAGCATTGTGATTCCTAAGCCATTCACTCATTTTGTGTTAACAATAATTTAAGCATCCTAAGTCATTGACACACTATGTGTTTAGAACATAATGACTTTGTGTGTGGAACATTTTTTTTTGATTTATTTAAAACTAATTCAAGCATATGTGCTCCCAACTTATGGCTTTTCCCTCCTTAAATTAACATCCAAGTGTTATTCATTTGAATAATGTTAATTATTTTGTTTTGATATCATTGTTTTTTATTTATTGAAGCTTTAAATTTAAGTTTTGGCACATGTAGAGTCTAAACTTGGTTTTAGGAACTCATGTTAGTCATATGAAGGGTCCAATATGAAGATTTAACAATCTTGAATCACATTTTATAGAGTGGTTTATTGACAAGATTAGGCTACCCTATTACAAACGTTTAAAAATTCATAACTAATTTTTTTGAAATCCAAAACAATGATTCCACTTGGATGCAATTTTGAAGTAACTTGTATTTCAAGAAAAAATAAGTGCACAATGAAACTAGAAACTCTTTGAATCACAATGCTTATTTGCACTATTAGGGTGTTTCTACTTTAAATATGACAAAACAAAAAGGGGCCACAAGACCTAGAACTTCAACATAATTGAAATGTATTGTTTCACCCTCCTTGAATATGGTAAAGCATTTTAAAAACCTCACCTTGCTTTGATTTTATTAATGGACCTACCATGGGCACCATAACATTTTTTTATTGACATGTGCATTCGAAGAAATCCCCCAAAATGCAACCAATGCATTTGCAACTAGCTCATTTTTTCAACTATTATACACCCTAAACCATTTTTGCAACTATACTACAATTACATTTGCAACTAATGACTTTTTCATTCTACACTTTAAAATTGTTTTCATACATGATCGTACCCATATGTTCCGTTACTTGCAAATGGAACCAAACTTAGTCACCCCACTAACATGTCAAGATAACCTTTAGTGGTATACATAGGTGTATTAGAAAACTTTTCAAATGTATGCATATTTTTGCTAAGTTTTATTAGGAGTATAATGAAGGTATGTTTTTATTGGTTTATTTATAAAGTTGTATTGACTTTTTATTTAGGCAAATTAACTACCTACCTACCTATATCTACTTGTTTACCTACCTATTTAGCCTAGGTAATTACTTAATACTTAATGTAAGCTACCTACTTATTAATTAACTAATAACTAATAATTCATATTTAGTATATATAGTTAATATTTCGTAATTATTCAATATATTAGTTGGCTATTTATATATATATGAAATATTAATCAATTATTTATAACTAACTAATTAGTTAATTATTATTACTGTAATAATATTGTAGTTATTTATTTGATTATTTAAGAACGATTAATGAAATCTTATAACTAATAAGTTGGTTAATTAATTCATATTTACTGAATATATTAATAATTTATTTTTTGAAATTTCTGAATTATCAATTAATAATGTATAAGTAATATGTTAGTTGGTTATTATTTAGATATTAATTACTGATTATTTGATTTTTTAAATTTTGATTTTCAATTATTTCAAACTATTAGTGAGAATTTATAATTGATAAGTTGGTTATTTAATTATTACTTAGATCTATACTAATTATTAATTGGTTAGTTTATTATTATTTTAGTCATTTATTTTCCTATTTAGGAATTATGAACTTATAATTTATAACTACATGAATTAGTTATATTATGATTATTATATAAGTATTAATTAATTATTTAATTAATTAAATAGTTATTTAATTATTTAGCTATTTAGTTATATAATGTACAAAATTGAAAAGAAGGACAAAATATATGAAGCAAATTTTCTAATTACAATTTAGTTTGCAAGTAAGTTGCAACTTCACTTTTTATCTTATATGTTTTGTTTTCTATTTCATTTTGAAAACTATAGAATGAAAAGGCTTTGTCCTACACTTTCACATGAAAAAACACATGTCAATTGGCATGAATTAATCAAAGGAATTTAACCTTTTATAATGTTTAACCCTAAAGGCTTTACCTAAAAGAAATTTAAAATATTTAGCTACTTCACTAACCTACCTATTTATGTACCTACCTACCTAGTCCCACCTACCTACCTAAATATTGATTTTAATTCAAACCCAAAATTCAAAAGTTCCATGTGGGATATTGGTATTATACCATGTGTCAATTTAAAACCATTTAAAATAGATGATCAATGTTCAACTTTAAAACAAAAAACTTTCAAACCTTTTTAAATTGCCATGTGGCATCATGTAAGTTGTTAATTTCTATGGTAATATACAAATGGCATACAGTAATATACGGATGGTGAAGTATTTGTTGACCATTGACTTCATTCGCATTTGCAACTAATGTCTTATGCAACTTATTTAATGCAACAAAACAATTTTTAGTAACAACTTGTTTAATGTAACTAAACAATTTTTAATAACAAATGTCTTTTACAATTACAATATAATTGCAAATGGTAATTTTTTGTTTTTCCATTTTTCCTCTATTAGTGGGGCATTACATGCATGGGAAAAAGGTTTAAAGAAGCACGAAGAAAAATTATTAAATGTTAAACATTGCAAATCCCCAAGATTTTGGAGTATGGGAACTATGGAGAATTTTGATTCTTTATGTGTGACATGAATGTTGACATGTGTTCTTTAAATAGATGCAAGGTTAATTAGTAAACCTTAAGGAGTGAATTCATGCATATTGAATGGAGTGATGGGACCACTTGGTAGTACATGTTTAGAACATTCAAAAGTTTAATGGCTCAGGTTGTTCTCAATACCAAAAACTTGCACCACCACCACCACCACCATCACTATTGGAAATTGCCAAAATTTAAATGGAACTTGCAAATGTGTTGTGTTCCCATGAAGATGAAACCATGTGATTTCAAGAAGGCTTTTGAATTCAGTCCAGCCCAATCAATTTAAACATTCATGAATTTGGGGTTTCCAATGAAAATTTGGTGGGTTTTCCAACACCAATTGAACCTTATCCATTACAATGTACTTTTATGCCAAACTTTGATTTAGGACCTTTGAAAATGAACATCTATTGCGTCAGATTGAATCAATTTTGTAAACGACTATCAAAAGGACTCATATAATTTTTTTTAAATGATGGGAAAAAAATTAAGAAAATAAAGACCTATTAGTCACATTCAAAAAACATTCATACCTTAAAATATGTGAAATTCTAAAACTTTAAAAATTCAAAGAACTTTCAAAATTTGATTTAGAATTCTAGAATTTCAAAAGTCCTTTACCACATATAAATGGGGTATAATGTACAAGATGTTTTAAAAAGAATTATAGTTTATTATACAAAAAAATCTAAAAATTAAAAAAATCAGTTTTTGGTTATGATTTGAAATTGTTATCATTTTAAAAACTGAAATATAGGCTTTATAAAGAGTAGACACATTTTCAAAAATTCATATTTATTCACAAATAAAAATAAATGAATTATCTACCTAAACAATTATATGCATTTTTCATAACAATTTGCAAAAACGATTATTCAAAAATTCATTCGTATAATTATTATTTTTTGGGCAAAGGGACATGTAGTCCTTTTCTAAAGTAACACCGGTAGCTTGTTTTTATCTTGTTTGTGCCCTTAGGTGATGCTCAACAATAAAAAGAACTTGTCACTACGTATAATATAAGATTATGAACTAAATTGGTTTTTGCAACATGTTTTAAGGTGAAAGGTATGTCATGGGCCCATATAACACAATCTCTGAAGTTGTTAACGCTCAGCAAGACCCATTGTTTGATGTTAACCACAAACAAGCAAGTCATTTACTATCCCAAATCTTGAATGATGCCAGATTCCTATAACCCAAGAATTGTTGTATGTTTGAGATCTAGCTTGTCATGTCGTTGCTATGTGTAAGCTTTAAGTCAATCCACATGCCAATTGCAAAGTCAGATCAAACCTCAATCAACTATGGTGAGTATACAAGAGGAAAAAACCAAAGTAATCATTGGCTTGGAAAAGCCAAATATTCATATGGAAAAGGGTGCACAAAACATGAAATAATGTTGGAAGGGCAAGTCTTGGAGCAAAAAGATTGTGACAAAGGTACAAGGCAATTTTTTTGTAGGATGCTTATGCATGTTTTTATTTCATTACACCAACTTGATTGAAATGCAATGCACCCATATTAGGTTCCGTACATTTTGTTCTTCATTTGCATGTTTCCATTATGTGGAATAGGGTAGCAAACGTTTGGGGGTTGCCTTTGGTGTGTCCCCCTATCACAAATTAAGCTTTGTTGAGGCATAAGTACATTTTGCATGCTATGCTACCCCTTTAATGATTAGAAAATAAATTTTGTATCAGATATCAACATGGTGATATGCTAGGATGAGCTACTTTCAAACTAGGTTCTGGATGTTGGTTTGTTTTAATGTAAAGTGGATCCATGTGGCCTTTTGATTGGTAAACTGCTATGTATTTGGGAGTAGTATAGGTTAATAGCCACACTGAGGATGTTTGCTGTTTATCTTTCCCTCACAAATTACAACCTTCTGATGCACAAGTAATATGCCCTCAATGCTAGATTTTGAAATAGGGAGAAGTAATGTTCAACGATTTGATTTTTCGGAGTAGCAAATTGATAACCTTATATGTGATCTATTATGTCATGTTGTTACTATGTGTAGGCTTTGTGTGGCTCCACATGCCAATTTCAATGCCTTGCATTGGCAAGTGTTGATTCAATATGATTCGTGCACGCAATATTGGGTGGGTATCATGATAATTGGTTCAGGCTAGTTATCATGCATGAACCCTAGCAGTTCACATTATAGGTGATCACTGTCAGCCTCTGAGAACCACCTGTTCACTTGGATGTGAGAATCAACCACTTAGAACCACCTAGAGTATCGGAGGTCCCAATCTTCATACCACCGGTTCTTGTTTTTTGAACCCATGGGTGAGTATAATTTATTGTATTTTATTCTTTTTCCAAGAACTCGGCTGATTCTCCTAAAGTCTTGTAAGAACTGGCCCTTGTGGTTCTGTGAAAAAGGTGAGAACCGCCCAACATAGGTAAGTGTACACAACACAAAACCACCTACAAACTCAGACCTACATTCCTTCAAGTTCCAAGCAGAGTCAAGATATGATCAATCCCCTGTTTTTCAATCCTGTAAATCAAAACATACTACCTGAATGATAGAGTTTGTGAGGCTTCTGGAAAATTGTATTGAAATTTGAATTTAATAGCAATTGGAAAACAATACCTGAATGGTAGAGTTTGTTGATGCCATTCCGTCAAGGGAATCTACATGTGCCCTACCGATACTAGCTGGTTCCAGGTTCCAAAAAGAGAGAACCAGAACGTCCCAAATTCCACCCTGTCAGTCCCCAGTCTGTTTGTAATTCCAGTACTTCTTCGTTGCAATGAGGTTTACGAGTTCTGACTTGACCAGTGGTTCCCAAATATCATAGAACTGGTTTTTACCCTTAACCAGCGTTCTAAAAACTCAAAGAACTGGGCCAAAGTGCCTACCATAAACTGTGGGTTCCTTACTTGGTTATTTCATGAGAACCATCAGTTCATGGAAACTGAAAGAATCAATTTATATTTGCTGGTGGCAGTGCTTTTTTCTCAACTTTTTTGTGTAGGGCAAAGCACCAGGGTGGGTGTATTGCCAAAATATGGGGCCCAGGTCCAGGAGCAGGTGATAGCCAAGCCCAGCCCTGGATTTTGGGAATGTCCCCGACCTTAGGCTAGTCCTGGTATCATGGGTCTTCTTTTCTGGTATTGGGTACTTTAAAAAACTTTTCATACCAATCCACTACAGATATCAGGTCCAAGACTATTTTTCGGCTGGTATATGGCAGGTGCATAACTCCTCTTGAGACCGGTATAAAACTGGTATCAGGCTGGTTTTACCTGGAGTACCTACCAGACTGGTAGTGGTATGAGGCTGGTATTCTCTCTTCTCTTACCAGACTGGTAGGGTCCTTGCTACCAGTCTTGACACCTGGCACAGCCCAATATACCAGACCGACCTTGATTTGAACCAACTTGCAACTCTATGAGAGGCGTCAGAATTTGGCAACATCTGAATTTCATAGCAGTGTGTCCCTAGGTTGACAATTCAATCATAAAAAACATACTATCTACCAGCAGCTTCAGACGCCAGCAGTCGACTCGTCACAGAAGAGAAGGCAGCAATAAACCCTTTAAAATCATAAAATTTTACTTTCAGGATACACTGTTTGAACAGTGTGGTTAGTAAACCACGCAATCAACAAGATCACATATGGACAAGATCATGCTACCCACTTGGGAATCCTAAATGTAGACTGGAATTTACTGAATTCCAAGAGCACCCACCACCTGCCTGCTATTAGAGTACCAGGTCCTGGTACATGCTACAATATGTTGTGTAAAATTAACACAGTATCTGATTCAGTTTTTGCACTAACAAGTAGTTCTGAAAGATTATCAACGGGTCCAAAGACTTATGTGGTACCCAAAAAAATTAATGACGATGACGATGGTCATGCTTCTGATGATGCCTCTCATGCTTCTCAGCTTTGTGCATTTTGTGAGCCTCGTGATGCTCATATAGGGCATACCCACCAAGTCCCAGGGTTGCTGCCTCAGCAGCTTGTGCTTCCATGTGATGTCTCTGAGCATGCGCAGGATCCACTTTCTCTTCACGTTTTTCGTACTGTTGCGAAAACAAGGAAAAAAACCAGTAAGCTGTCAGAAACTATTGATCAATCGACTGGGAAGAAGACCACAGAAAATTCTTCATCTAATTAGGGTATCTTTCCATTAGGCTGCTGTGATCAGAGTTACACACAGTGTGCTGTGATCACAGCAGCCGAATGGAAAGTCGACATAGTGCCTTGTTTCTTGCTGTTACGACAGTCAATCTCCATTGGAGAGCCGCAAATGCATTCAAAGTAAGTAATTAACCATGTTAGGAAGTCTTGGAACTCATGATCTTATGAAAAAAGGAGCTGAGATGTCACTGTATGGTGAATCAGAGTTAGACTCCCAGCTCCCACAGCTCCTGCAGTTGATCGATGCTTGATCGTTAGCGCTAGGAGATGGCTGTGAGCACAACCAGTTCAAAAAACATAATAGACAGCTGCTGTGATCACAGCAGCCTGATGGAAAGATGCCCTTAGTCTAACAGTTAGTGTTTTCAAAGGAGCAGAGTACTACACTCCAGGAGACAAGGGAATGTGCCACTGGGCGGTGAACCTTTTTGTCAATGAGGAGAAGATTTGTAGATCAGTAGTAAGGATGATAGACTCACAGCAGCAAAAGCCGCAGCTCCCAAAGCTCCCATTTCAGCCCCATGTTCATGCTGTTTGTGTCTGTGCTCTTCCGCCTGCAGATTCTGATACTGCTGATCTGGGTGCATCCCCGGAGCACCACCCAAGCCTTGAACCGGCTGCATCATCATGTCTGGATTTCCGCCGTAGTACGGCCCTGGGGCCGGGTAGTAAGGGCCGGCTGGGGGTGCAGCTCCATAGCCAGGCGCGAGAGGGTAGTAAGCTGGAGCACCGGCACCTTGTCCTTGGTGACGAAGGTTATGAAGGCGCGACATCCTCGATGCTCAAGATTTATGCTCTCTAGAATCACAAGATTCTCTTCTCCTCTCTTCTCTTCGCTCGATCTTTCAGTCAGTCAGTCTCTGTCGGAAAAAAACCGCCAAGCACCCAATCCCTTGTTCTCTCTCTCTCTCTCTCTCAAGAAACAACAAGGTCACGAATCCTTGCCCCCGAGTGTAAGTAGGTCGAATTCTCCAAGCTCGACCCCCTTTGAAAATTTGGCTAATTCCTCTTGTGGATGAATCGGCAACCTCGAAGACTGGAATCAAATCAGAAAGCTGAGCTTGAGTGATTAGATAATGATGAACTAGATGTAAAATCAACCAATTTATAGTGCTTGGTTTTATGAAATGCTGCAGTCTCCAAGGGAATGTCCGCAGAAGTTGTGCAACCAAGGGTGTGAGGTCGATCACGTCAGATACGCGCGACATTGACGTAGGTAACGCAGAAGCAGCACCAACAACTCCACCGCAACTTCCGCCACATCACGCTTCCAAGTTCCAAGTTCCGGTCTTTTTTTTCTTTTTGAAATTTGTGAGGTCAGTGGGATAAGAGGATTTAGCCAAATCTGGCTACAGCCTATAGATGACAGTAAAAAAGTTTAAGAATCGTGCTACATTTTGGCGAAGTGCTAGAACATATTCTCAATATGTGGCGATTTGAAAAAAATCTGCATAATGTGGCGACTTTGAGCCTTTGTATGGCTATTCTTTCGTTTCTTTTTTTTTATGTTGCGAAAATTAGCCAAAAACAGCACTTCTGAAGCTAGAGTGAAACAACAGCCACCAATGCACCAGTTCAGGATGAGGCCATTCAAGCTATTTTGGGGATGAACGAAAAACACATCCTCTTGCCTTGCCCAGGGATTTTTCAGCCCCCTTCTCTGCCCCAAAATTTTCCCCTCCTACCTACTCCCCCCCCTCCTACCTACCTCTGCCCTCCTACCTCCCTCACCTCATTTCCTGCTCACTCCATCTCCAAAGCTTAGAAGAGCTCATGAGCTTGAGTAGCATACAGTTTCGAGGAGATG
>Ga0209611_10014645_pt1 | contig 10424 bp, 8 predicted proteins | sample S1TSphgellanicum_3_FD_187693 | JGI IMG/M metagenome (GOLD analysis project Ga0209611, IMG submission 187693) | Host-associated microbial communities from peat moss isolated from Minnesota, USA - S1T2_Fc - Sphagnum magellanicum MG (SPAdes) (version 2) | ecosystem: Host-associated > Plants > Peat... | reverse complement strand
AAACTATTACAAATGTCCATTCTACTTTCCTTATTCCTACCATCTACCAAGATTAATCATTCTTTTCTTCTTCAACAAGGTTGCGGGAACAAGTATTTTCCAAATTTGAATTAAAAATTATGTCCAAGGAAAAGGAGAACCACCAACGATCTGAATTTGCCCTCTTAAAGAAAAGGAGAAGGAAGGATGTGAAGGAAGATCCGAATTCAGTGACCAACGGAAGGTTCCATTACTTGGTGGCCCTTCGAAGGTTCCATTGTTTAGTGGCCCTTTAAAGGTTCCATTGATTGGTGGCCAATGGAAGATGAAGGAGAAACACCTTTTCATTTCTTCCCACTTTCCCCCCAACAAATTTTACTTAAACCTTCAATTTGTTCTTACTTTATCATGGTTTTAGGCCGTTACTTACGCATTTCATTCATTTTCTTTGACTTGTAAACTACGATTGCACATCTCGATGTAACAAGTCCTCCACACATTCATTGTTGATTTGATTTGATTTGATTAAAGATCTCATTTTTTTTCCTTTCCTTGAAATTATGGCGTCGTACATGGTCACGTCTTACGGGCCCCAAACTAGTCAAATGAATGAAAAACAACCTCTAGAATCATATTTTGATTTGACATTAACGCAACATCCTCGTGATGAAAATCTCCAACCTTGAGAGGTGCACGCTTGTTTTGAAGTTGAACCCCCTCGAACCTGGTACTATTGTATTTCTTCGAACTCTCGCACCCTAGTGATCTTGTTACAAGTCGACCCCGCTTCTGGTGATGAACCTAAAACCGTCTGTGAAGGTTGTTACAAAACTGAAGACACTTTTATCTTTGCATGGTCTTTAATTTTCGACATTGGACATTATTGTTGATTGCGCAATTTGATTCGTCGACTACCTCCTAACAGTAAGGCGGAATACTTAATTTGCATCATTTGACGCCTCTTAGATTTCTTACAATTATGAACCATCATTGTGGCATAGCCCCAAGATTCAACATGTCATTGTAGCTCCTTGTTGAACTTATCCATAATTTGAATAAATGTTTCATTCATTATGAAATTTTTATTGCCATTGCCACATTATCACACTATTTCTTTAACCGTTCGTTGTCTTGAATTAATCTTATGCTTATAAAGCTTGAATATTGTTCTATCTCTATTGGACCTTTCATTGACACCCTTCAACAGTTTCATGAATCTCAAACATCCTTGCTACTCATTAAATGTTAAAACAAGACCAATGTTTTGCTAAACATCACAAATTTTGGTGTTTACTTCTACCCCCAACCCTCTAGAGATTTTTCATCCCTAATTATGCAATTGAAGTTCTAAAATTATGGTTACCAACATTTTGTTGAAGAAAAGAACTAACCCAACATCTTATTCACCAATATTGTATTTTGGAAAAGAAAACACCCGATGTGTAACCATGCGCATTCATCATTCTTTATTCTAGCTTGAAGTTGCCAAAAACCCCTAATAACCTTACCACACTCGAATACCCCTGACGTAATTCTTAAAAATTGAGACTATCTCACATGGTCGTGTCGGTATGGCTCACATTCCCACCTTGAGATTCAAATTGTTAGACAAATTGGAAGTAATAATTTTTTCATGAACTTTGGCATAAGTGTTAATGCTTCAGGCATCAAAGCTTAAATTTTAAAAGCTTCTAGCACCTTTGACCATGTTTTTTTTTAAAAAGAAATATCACAACAACTAAGATCTCTCACAATTTGACTCACTAATTTTTTGGTAGCATAAGTTGTTTAACATTCAAATTGATCTACATCATCAGAACAAAAATTAAAGCAATTAACGATTGACATTACTAATACCTCAATTGTGGGATTTGCCTATAGTTCTTACTCTACTCTTAGAGCGTCTACTTGACCTTGTGGTGCCAAAAGAGCTTTACAAGCTCTACAATGTCATTGTTGAACTTTCCGTTGCTCTTAGAGCCTTCTTTTTCCCTCATAATCATCAACCTTACTATCGTGTGGAGACATCCTCACATGTGGTTTCCAAACATTAGAGCCTAGTGCTAATGTACGTAAAGAAGAAGGAGTTGCCATATTACCAGGGGGTGAAAACCTTACTTACGTGCCATCATTAGGAAGATGAAAAGACCAAAATGGGAAGAAAATTACTATGTTTTACCAACATCAAATTTGGAAAGCCCGCTCTTTTCTTACATCACCCATGTAATAATTGAGTCGCTGATCCCATTTTACCATTTGAAAACCGACAACGTGTCCATATAGATTTCACCCATTCATTGTTTTATGCTTTTTTTAATGAAATGAAAAATTACCTTTAAAATTTCCTAAACAAGTGTCACTTTGGATCACTCTCACAAAAGTATTAACTCCTTTTTGGAAATGACTTGAAAAGGGTGATGTTGTGACAACTTTTTTGATACTCCTTAGTGAATTCGGACCCACGTAAATAAGGTGCAAAAATAAAGCGTCTAAGGTTCACCCTAAACCTTATTTTTCATTCTTCAATTTTGGATTAATGTCAGTTGTAGTTTATTTCCAAAAGTTTATGTTTGCAAACTATAGTGGAGTCGATCCATTGTGGTTGATTGGACCATGGGCATTTTCAATTCTAGGAAAATGTGCATGAAGTTATGTGGGGGTTGGGGTTCCATCAACACCATACCATGCCTTAAGCTCCCAACCATGGAAACTTTTCTTAAGCTCCTAACCACTCAAAGGAGGTATGTAACCAAACACCCATGGCCCATCACATTTATATTCTATATAAACATAGTACCCACAACCTAGGTATGTAATATACCCACCCAAACCACATGCACCTATGTATCTTGGTGTAGGGTAGGCCTATCTAAAAGTGGCATTTCAATTTTGGATGCCATGTTTAACATAAATAAGTTTAAGAATGTGCCATAAATAAAAAAGTGTTAGTCTATGTAAATTGCCAATCCATGCACTCATGCATTTGTATTTTGTATTTTTGTACATGCATTCAAAATTATTATGTATGGGAATGTGTTCTTGATTCCTATTTTTTTGCACCAAGATTCAAGAACATGGTGTGTTCTTCTTTTCTTTTTATTTATTTATTTTTTTTGTAATTTTTTTGTTTGTTTGCATGATCAAGTTGTGGCAATGCACTCTTGTTCTTTTGTTTTCAAGATTGTTGAGGGTTTTGTTTGTTTGTTTGTTTGTTTTTGTCTATTTGCATCGAGCTTTAAGAACACCATCATGTTTCAATTGTTTGCATCTTCAACACCATCCTTTTCTACTCCATTTCAATCTATCCATGAACGAAATTTTGCATTGAAGATTGTCAAATGAGATTCTTGCACCAAAGTTGTGACTTCAATGCAATGTGAGTTTTGTGTCTATCATGGTCATGAAGAACTTGTTGACTAGAAATGACACTACCAACAAACCACAAATATCAAGTATTGGACACCACCATATCACCCTATTCTTTATGTGCAACATCATGAAACATATCATTTTGAAACTTGGATGCAATACCAAAATCTACCACTAGAACAACAACAAAGTTTTTTTAGCAAAAAAACTCCATTGAAGCAAACATTACATGCTCATTTTGGGCGTTCCCAAGATGTTTCTTTATTCACAATCCATCCAAATATTGTGGAGTTGTTCATTGGATATGTGTTTTTTTGCCCAAATGACCATGGTGTTGTCATTTAGTCACATGCTCTTCATTTGTTTAAAAAGACTGATCACAAAAAATGATGATCATGCATCCAATAAGTATTTGGTCACCATCAAGAACATGTTGAAGTTGACCCTTTGCCAACATTACATTGTTGTAGCTTATTGTTTTGACAAATTGAAAGTGTTTTCATTTCGACTAAAGATCTCATTAGACTTTCCAAGATTGAATGCTCAAGTGCCAATGATGTGTCAAATTATGCACAAGTCATTGTTGCTTCCAATTTGCAAATATTGATAGATGTTCTAAGTCGTGATAAAATGTTATGGGCTTTTTCATTGTCAAATGACACTTCCACTCATCATGGATTATCATACTTTGATGAGCACTTCTACTTTTACAGGAATGGTGACATCCATAACTACCAAGGTCTTGCAATTCCTATGTTCGATCGTCATATGACAATCAACATGTTTTTACTTGTCATCAAGTTTCTGGATGCAATGTTCCCACAATGGCATTCCAAATTGATTGGCTTGGCATCAAATGGTGCAAATTGTGATGATGGGTCATCATAATGGCATTGTCATTCAAATCTTCACCAAGGGGATCTTGTGATGAAGGCTACATTCAAGCTTTTGATGGGTGGTGAATACGTTTCCCATATCAATGGTTTGAATGTGAGTCTTTGCCAACAATAAAATTTGATCATTTAGATGCAATTCACATGCCCAAACAACACAACATGTTGGGTTGCAATGAGTTCATTGACATCTTGATTTTTGCAAAAACATATCCATTTGAACAATTTTTTTTGTTAGAAGGAGCAAACATCAAGTCAAGCCTATTAATTGGTTTGAGATCATCACCTTTGCAATCAATAATATCACTATCGAAGTTAATGTATCATTTATCAAATTGCAACCTAAGGATCTTATTATCTCTCAATAGGCTGAAAATTTGAAGAATTTGGTCATTCGTTTGTTCACCAAATTCGAAGTAACTGAAGTACTAGCTCTTGATGTTTAAGATCTTGCCACAAATTACATATGTGGGTGTTGGTCTTTGATTCATGACATGTTATTGGCTTTTTGAATGATCATGGTTCATTTGTGATAGAATCTCTTGCTACTATCTTTGAACTTAATCATTTTACAGTCATGTAAAGCATTGGTGCTTTCATTGTTCATGTGTTGGACATGATGTTAAATATTCAAGCAAAATGCAATAGTGCCAACATTGCCATTAAATTCCTTCCTCCTATTTTGCTACACCATTTGATCCATTTGTGTGGTTGTGAATTCGCTACCATTGTCATCAAATACTACCCCAAGTTGTTGATGTTTTGGGATGTTCAGTTAATCATTGACATTGAGACCTTTCACATGAATCTTTGTGATGCATACAACAAAGAGCTTGCTCTCAAAAATCATTTGATGAATGTGATCATTGCACATCTTTCAAGGAAGGTTAGGCATTTGTGTCTAGGTAGTTCAACTTCTAATTGAGTTTTGTAGTGGGCTTGCTTCCATTTTTGCAGACACACCTATAGTGGAATCTGATTTTCTATTTTAGGGTGGGAGAAATATGAGTATTGACAATTGTTGATGGATCTATCCCTTGAAAGGATAATGCAAGTGAAGCAACATGATAAATTATTGCAATTATGATAGGTTGTTACAAGACTAAGTATTGACTAATCTATGAAACAATGTAAGATAAAAACATGCCTTAAATAAAATTTCATATTTTCCATAAATAAGTCAAATACTTTAATTATGGCAAATGACATTTTTAAAGAGGCTTGTTGTAAAGCAATAGTAGCCACAAATACCACATCCAACAATGTATTGCAATGTAGAAGAAGATCCAATAGAATGACATCCATCAATATATCATGGTATGCAACAATGGCCAATATGACTTTGATTACAAATGTATCACAATGTACAATAGTAGCCAACTTTCAATTTAAGTGGCCAAATATATGATGGTGTATAGAACAATAGATGAACCTTTAATTTATTTTCTAAAGGTGAGGAAGAGTTATATCCTAAGAACTTTTATGATGTAAGATCCAATGGTTATAGTGTTGAAGACCATAATTTTGGTCCATTATTTAGTAGCCAAGTTAAAGGCAATGTATCTTATGTATTCAAGAAAATGTGATTTATTAAAAGGTTCAACTTGACTAGTGTGTCATTTTACACTAGAAGAGATGTTCATTTTGACTAGAAGCTTGGGGCATGAAAGACACTTGTTACTTTTGACTAGTATATTTGACTCAATGACCTTTTTGACCAAGTGTTAATCTATACATTTAGTCAAAAAGGACAAACAAAAAAATGTTTCATCAAAATGGCCAAGGTTCAATCAAATCGGTCATACTAATTTGACACTTACTCAAATTGGCCATATTAATTTGGCCATTACACTACTACATTTTAAAAATTTTAACACCTTTAGTTAAAGAGGACAAGAGCAAAATTAAATGACACATGTTGTCTTAATCAAAATAGTACCAATTAGCTAATGCCTAGCCTACTACTACCTAGTTAAACTAGTATGTTTTAGGCTACTAATATTTAATTAAGTAAGTTGGTACCTAGGCTACCTAAGATAATATACCTACCCTAGGCTTGTGACTAGGTTATTAACATGGGTATGTATAACCTAAAGCTTAAAATTAGTAGCCTTTATGTATGTACTAATTTAATTAGTTAAGTATTAGTAACCTAACTATTATTTTAACCTAGGTATATTTATAACTTAATGTACTTAGGCTAACATAGGTACGTATTTATTTAGGTCTATTTCATAGTCTACCATTTATTAGGGCTAGGCCATAGGTATGCCTATTTTACATAGGCCTACGTACTTATAACTAATTCATAGGTACACATACTAGGTCTAAGTAATAATTATTAGGGGTACATGTAAATACCTACATATATTGTACAACAAGCTACCTACTAACTTAGGTACCCAAGTACATGGTCTATGTATTTGGGTGAAAGCACATTATGGTGTAAACAAAAAACTATCATAGTTTGACACTTTTTGATACTTGTGGAATTTTGATATATCATGGTGGATGTTTGGAAAAAAATTTGTAAATAAAATTTTCAATTAATGGTGGTTTACATCCAATATATCATTGTATCATGAAATTGGAATAGATACAAACAAATCAATTAATAATTGGAGTACATTTTCACTTTGCAACAACCCTATTACAATGTTGCAATTGTACAAAAGGACTATGAAGGACTAGATTTAGTGGTAGTTTATCCATGAAATTTTGCACATGTAAAAAGATAACCATGAAGAAAAATCTTATTTTCTAAAATTCTCAATTTCTTTTCAAGTTGTGAAGTTCATATCAAATGTTTTAAAAACATTTGTTAGTACATTATGATGTTATAATGATGAAATTTTTGATCTTTTAAAGTTGTAAAATGTTTTTTCATTGAAGATGTAGATGGTTAAGTGTTTTTTTTACCATTTTAAATAATAAAAATGAATTTTCAAAATTAATAAAAAATGGTAATTTGTTGTAAAATAGGGGTTCTCAATCAATGTTTATGAAATTATTGGTGTGTTTTTAGAGAATGATACAACTACCAATCAATTGCATATTGATAGGTTTAATAATTTATTTTATGTTTGAAGCTTAAATTAACTACATGTGATCTCAAAAAAAATGCAAAGTGAGTGAAATCTTACATGTTACTATTTTTTATAATACATGTAGTCCCAATTTTCCCTAAAATTGTCTACAATGTAGTGTGCCTTCACCCATTTACATGTACCTAGTAAATATTTCCTACCTACCTAGGATAATTTACTTATAATATACCTACCTAGGTAAGTAATGCAAAAAAATTGAAGTTCATTAATGCGATATGTTGACCAAAAAAATCATTGAAGTTTGTTACAATATGTTGATGTAATATTTGTTCATTACAATATGTTGACACAAATGTTCATGTTATAAGGTGGTGGTGCAATGGCAAGGAATTGATTCATCAAAGTGAAGGTGTAGAGTTCAAGTCTTCACACTTGCATCTTAAGCTACCTTGGCTACCTTTCTTCATCTAAATTGCCAAGGTTGCTAGGTCACCAAGCCTAGCCTAGGCCGCCTAGGTTAAGTTAGGTGATTAGCTTAAGCCACCTAGCCTAGGTAAGGTAGGGTAGGTATTTAATTAATTTTTTTATTTTAAAACTATTATTAGCATTAATTTTAGATTAAGTAGGTAGGTAGGTAAATGAATTTATTATTTTAAAAAATAATAATAAATTTAGATTATGGAATTTCTAATCATTACCCAAATTTTTTATTTGATTTGACCAATAAAAAAATCCCAAGCAAAATGATTGGGTATAAGTTGATTTGTCCAAAATGGCATTTTGGTCAAGTTGGATAAGGGGTTGAAAGGACCAAAAAAATGGTTTTTTTATTGATTTTTCTAGTTGAAAAAGTCACATTTTCTTATAGTGATTACATGTCAATATCAAATGCCTTGTAGCTAATGTAGTGCATAGGCAAAATCAAACTTTTGCAAAAAGAATGAAAATAAAACTTGTTGCAATTGGGGAACTTGTTGCAATTGGGGAAAACTCAAAAAAAGTCCTTGATTACAATCAATTTTAAACGTATTCCATTAATCCCAATCAAAATCAATGGCTTGCTACATTGAAGCACCATACTACAAAAATCAGTGAATTTTGACTAAACCCATTGATTGTTAACCTATGGAGTTATTGGAGTAGGTGAATGAACATTTACAAAAGCAATTTGAACAAATGCCACCAAGTTTGAGTCTTAAACACATGCAAGTGATTGTTGACAAATTTTTGAAAACAAGATGAGCAAATTGGTTCAATATCCATTTATCATATTTGAGCTCTTACAAATTTGGATTGAATGTTTAGTATTTGGGATGGCATTGTTGTTTGCTAATGGATAATGGTGCAACATGTGTGGGCCTAAGTGGATCAAGGCTTAACAATTGCATGGAAGAAATTTGGGCAAATTGAAAAAGTAGGGCTACTCCTAATTTTCTTGCAAAGTAAAAGCACCTCTTAATACCTAAACAAAAGTTGAAATGTCATCTAAATGTCATCATGGTGTGCCAACACAAAAAAAACATGCATTGTAAGTTTAAAGTTGTTTATCTAATATTTAAAAACTTAGATGAATGCAATTGATTACAAAGTTTGTTTTTCATGGCAAAACTCCAAAACTTATACTAACAACTTGGGTTTTTGTGATTCAAAAGTTGCAACATGGATGGGAACCAATGCTAATCAAAATGCATGGTGGCAATGTTGACTTGTTGTTGCAAAACATTGTTTGTGTGGTGAGTGTTTTGGTTCCAAGTGAAAATGCACACAAGTAGAGAAAAAGAAAGTCATGGTCGGAAATCACATAGTGTGGTTGTGAAATAGTCAAGGCCACTTTATTATCAATTTATGTTGGGTTTGTGACACTATGATTTCAAGGAGTTCCCTAATGTTTGTATTTGTATTAGATTATTTTGGAGGTATTTTTCAGCAAAAATTGATTAACCCTGAGCATTAAACCCTAATGGTTTGTGTTCATGGATGGTAAGGACAACTTTGATTGAATTTATGGTCGGTTTGTGGCATTTAACTTAAGTGATCCAAAAGTGTAATTGATGTTATGATTGGCATACTATTTCAAAAGCTATTTTGGAACATACATTGGTAGTATGCACATAGGATGATGGTCATTTCCCATATGGAAAGTTTTGATGAAAAAAAATTTGGCTTCATGATTTGAATCTTAATGTGTTTTTCAAAGGCGCAATTGATTTTGGCTTTAGCAAATTCTTACAAAAATGTTTTGGAACATATAGAATGGGTTGAATGTATTTTTGAGGGGGGGGATATTGAGTGTTAGAGTTAGGATATCTTTTAATTAAATGGATCAATTGGCATTGGGGATGTAGGTAGGTAGGAAATAAGTATGTAGGTATAGGTAGGTAGGTTGTAAGTAAATTGACCCAACAGAATCCTATAATTACCTACTAGTAACCTAAACTAACTTATGGTACAATCAAATAACTTAGACTAGCCTAGGGTATAATAGTTTAACCTATTAGTGGCTTAAAGTAGCCTTGAATACTTAAATTAACCTAATCTAATAGCCTATGATACCTTAAGGTAGCTTAAATTAGCCTAAGGTAGCATAGACTTGTTTAGTAATAGCTTATGGTACCTTAAGATAGCCTAGACTAGTTTAATAGTAGCATATAATAACCTACTAATGGTGCAAGGTAACCTAAAGTAACCTACAATAACCTAGGGGTAGCCTATAATAATCTAATACCTAACCTTGGGTAGCCTAGTAGTTAGATAAGTATGTAAGAATGGCATGGTAAATAAGGTGGATAAATATGTAGTACTAGGTAAGTTAGGGTAGTTAGGGCACATAGGTATGTAAGATAATTACGGTAAACATTTAAATAAGTTAGAAAATAATGTGGATAATAATATATGGTGACAAGGAATATCATTTATTCAAATAATGGTCCAATGGTTAAGGACTTGGTGTTTGTGAGCCATACCGACACAACCATGTGCGGTAGTCTCAGTTTTTAACAGTTACATCAGGGTTATTTGAATGGGGTGAGGTTATTAAGGGCTTTTAGCGACTTCATAGGGTGATGAGTGTGCATGGTGCGAAGGGGGTTATTTTCTTTTCCGAAATGCGTTATTGGTGATTAAGGAGTTGGATTAG
>Ga0209611_10014644_pt1 | contig 10425 bp, 6 predicted proteins | sample S1TSphgellanicum_3_FD_187693 | JGI IMG/M metagenome (GOLD analysis project Ga0209611, IMG submission 187693) | Host-associated microbial communities from peat moss isolated from Minnesota, USA - S1T2_Fc - Sphagnum magellanicum MG (SPAdes) (version 2) | ecosystem: Host-associated > Plants > Peat... | reverse complement strand
TTGGTGCACTTTTGGAGCATGTGAGTGGAATATCCCATATGATGGGAGATTAGTTGATCATAAAACTTTTACTGAAAATTTATCTGTCTATGACTACACTCATTCTTGTTGAGTTTACTGACAAAACGGTCATCTTCAAAGTGCTTTTGTGGAGTTTTCTCTGCAATCTTGTAGGTAGAAATTTCTTCTCCTTAGTATACCAGAGATGTTTAGTTGGAAGCCTGATATGAAAACTGAATCCTGATGCTGATAAAGTGACTGGTGCTATGCTTTGAGTTTCACACTCACAAAGTATTTTCTTTCTGAAGTGTTCTGTGCTTTTTCTTAGCTTGTTGGGATGGGTGTGATAGGATGGGCCTTTGCAGATGCACTACTCCACAGGCTGGCTCCTTTGTGGGTTGGAGCCCGAGGTCTCGAATTCACCTGGGAATATCTTCTCCAAGGCGTTGAATCAAATGCAAATCTGGTTTTTGTTCTCATCTCTCTGTCCCATAGAGATTTTTCAATTCTTGCATGTTTAGATTTGCTTTCCTGATAATCTGTTAAACTGTCTGTAAATGTTGATTACTCTAGCTGCCAATTTACAGGGTGGGACTTGAAGACTGGTAGTCCTTATATCTTTCATCTCATATGCAGGTACTGACAATTTCATTGGCTGCATTGGGATCACTACTATGGTTAAGGAAGAGTAAACCACCCACTGTTGTTCCAATTATCTATGCGAGTGCTGCTATTGTGGCAACTATGCCATCTATCACCAGGTCTCCATCTCCTTGTCTTCATCTTTGACGTGTAGTAGTGCAATGGACCTTGTGAATTTGTACTGTGCTAAAAAGAGGAGAAAGACTATCTTCATACTAAGAGCTGCTAAACTGACTGTATTGGGGTTTGTGAATTGGCAAATGATTGGGACAGCTATTTGCGGAGAGGATTGGCTTGGGATTTTTCCAAGGTGGTTATGTTTGAGCTCTCAGCATCACTGCTGATGGCCTTTGTTACGTGGCGTCTTTTTAGTGCTTGCCAAAGACCCTCTTTATAACACTCATCTTAACTGATTTGGGAGCTCTCAGCATCACATGGCCTTTGTTATGTGGTGTCTTTTAAGTGCTTGCCAAAGACCCTCATGACACCCATCTTAACTGATTTGGGCACTTACCAGTGCAGTGCAACCTGGACCTCTTTTTCCTCACTCTACTTACAGTCAATTACAGATGACCTTATTTGCAATTTGAGCTTTCCAGGACACAAATATGTACACACAGATCTGAACTCTTTTCCCATACTGGGTCCAGCAGTCAGTGACAGGAAAAGGAGCAGTGACTGACCTTATGTAGATGGGGGCAGTGATGTGGTTACATCATCTTTCAAATTGACTTAGTTGATAAAGTTCTTTTTGGTTCTTCACTGGAGCAAGGAGCAGTAGGGAGGGATTTGTGGGATGTTTGAGGTTACTGAAGTAGTCATTTGCGAAGTTATTCAAGTAGTCATTTGCCAAGCCAATTGTTTATCTCATTCAGGTTTAGATGTGTACAACTGGTAGGGGAACAATAATTCATTGAGTTATGCAAGGATTGAAGTGTTTTGAGTCCAGACATTACTTTTACATACCCTTAAGAAAGATCCGTGAAGAGATTTATCACATGCATTGCACCCTGGAATATGAGATATTTCCATACATTGCCAACAAAACCTGCATGTGAAATCAGTTCACAAAAAACCACCCATCCATTGTGATTTTCACTCTCACAGATATTTTTCTCTGAGAGAAGAGGTCACATGAACTCCCTGTCTGTTCAAATTGGTTGATAAGTACAGACCAGCCAGAACCAATGAAAGAAAATGTATTCAGGTCACCCTTGCAACTAACCTACACTCTGTAAAACCCTACATACACATCTGATAGCCACTGGAATTGTGGGACTCATTGGCAGGTCCACAAAAGGGAGAAGAACTGCCAAGTCCTCAATCTACTGCAGTTCTGATCACTTTTCTGGAGCCAAATTCCACAAAGCCCTACAGTACTACGAGACCAGCCACCAGATTAATCCCATAGCCAACCCTAATAAGGTAACTTGACTTTTCTGTCCGATCAGGAACCTAATTCTCATGGTTGATCCAATAGACCATCTTTTTCTGCTTGACTGTTTGTCATCAGATAATGAACAGGATGTCTCCCCACACTCTAATTGCCCAGGTCACAGAACCCTCAATCTTCTCAGGTACTAGAGCTCAACGCATTATCCCCGGCCATTCTCAGTATGTACAAAACTTACATTGCCAAGACAAGAGGCTTGCATGCCCAAATTGTCAAGGTCTCAGTGCACAAATTCCTATTCTTGTCAAGGTACACACTACACACCTGAATCTATGGAGGATTACTTAACCCTTGCCATGCACATTTCCATTGTTGAGGTCTCATCTTCTGGAATGAAGTTGATCCAAAGGACAGGGAGCAAGGTGAAGAGTGCTTGCATAAAGATGCCAAGAGGGAGCCCTGTGAAAGAGGTTGAAGAGATGCGGAGGTATGATGCAAGACCTACTCCAAAGTAGGCACTTGCTGTGCAAGCAAGACAGTGAGCTGACATGAAAAATGCAAAAAGGGAGCCCTCATTGCCTGGAGGACAAAGCCTTGCCAACAACACCAGAAAGGGCAGGACTTTGAACTGGCCAATTGCATCCACAAAGGCTGAAGCTCCGAGAACAAAATACTTGTCTGGAACACCCATCTGCAAGTTCACCCGATTCACGAGAATAATATCTGACAGCATACAAATGGCGAGGAGTATTTGAACAGAACCAAACATCTTGCGCAAGGGGACTTTCTTGAGAGATTTGTTGTAGATAATACTCCCTGCCAGAAGGCCCATCTGCCCAACCACTCTTGCAAGCCCAATGACTGAAGAACTGAGACCCAAATGTTGAGTTTGATAAAAGAAAATGGAGCTCCCTAAGCTTGGAATAATTGCATAGGATGATAGAAACCATATGAGAGGTCTACCAATTTCTGGGTTCCGAAGCAAGTCCCCAAGTGTTGAGACCTGTTGCTGCATGCTTGACAATATTGATGTTCCATCTGCATTGGTACTGGAAATCTTGAGCATAGCTTTGACTCTTGCCTGCCATCTGAGAAACATTTTCAATTTGGGAACCCTCACCTGTGGTGACAAGTCTTGCGTGGGAGAGTCCAGGTCTACTGTGGTATAACCTGTCCTTGAGTAGATCCTTCGTTTCTGCGACTTTTGGCGAACTAAGAGTCCATGTTGTTGCTTTGCAAACATAACTGGTAAGTCATCTGCCTCAATTTTGGGATGCCTGAGACCAAAAGACCCCTCCTTTACTGAAACACACACCAGCAGTTGTGCGCCCACAAGCATGATGAATAGACAAAACATGGCTCCAAACCCAATTTTTTGGAGGGCATAACCCCCCATCAAGTTTCCCACAAGCCCACCTGATGCTAGCGCTAGCCATGCCAATGACTGCAACTCCCCTGCTCATAACACCAGAGAGTTTTGTGTTCAGAATACAGCAGACACACTTCTGATAGAGAATGCCAAATGATTCTGTTGAATACAGAAGATGAGATTTTTGGTTTGTATGGCATCATCTAATGAAGTCACTTCCCTTTCAAAGAAGGAAATACAATTATTCAAGGCAATCCTCAACAGGTAGGTCATCTAGAGCCCATTTTTAGATGTCCAACTTACTCACCTTGTTGAGCACCTTTTTTCTTCTTTCCAGCTTCAGCCACTAGGGCATCATTCATAACTTCGGAAATGGCAGCTCCCATGTTGCTGAGAGTGAGAATAAAGGTCAAAACTACTACTGATGATGACACCCCTGGATGCACAACTATTGCCCCCCATGAAAGCATTTGAAGTGCTCCTGCCAAACCAATTGGCACAATGCATTTTTATTATCTCCCAAGTTAATCACTTTCGGTTTCCACTCCACTACATATAGAATACAAAAAAGGGAGCCTGAATCAATGCAAAATCTTACCAGCAAAAATGAGATACGGAACACGATGAGCTCCTCCAATGAAAACAGAATCCGATATGATGCCATATATGGGCTTTGCCACCATTGGAAGATTCGCTGTTGACATCAGGAATTGCATCATACCTGGTGCCACCTGTCATCACATACAAGTCTTTCTGTTCATCAAGAGATGCAGCAGCTATACATATTCCAAGAATCAAACAGACCACTATTCCCTTCATATTATATATATAGAGAAGGAAACTCACAAAGCTTTTAGACAAAGATGGGAGGCAAAAGCTGTCAATCTTGGAAAAATTTTGCAAGCACTTTCTGGGTTTACATTAACACAATGAGCTAATAATTGGACCAAGCATGCATAGAAGTTTTCTCAGGGAACCATAGAATAGTCCGTCTGGTCCAACCCACACAAGTAGAAGGATCAAGAACTGAGAAACAGCAGATGCTTATGAACCCATCGAGTGGCAGACTCTAGTCCTGAAGAATTTGCACAATCTCTGCAAGCTGAGTTTGTAAGCCCAAAGACTGGGTATGTGTATGTATGTTCATGACTTGTGAAGAAGGCCAGAGCCATTCATGAGGGAAAACTTTGCCCTGGCAAAAAAGGTTTAGTCACTGAGGTTGTGTGGATTTAGGTGTTACATCACAGCAAGAGACAAGAACCCTACCTGGAGTGTTAAGCTTTTTTGTTACTGAGTTTTTTTGAATTTGGGTAGTATAGCACAGCAAAAGTATATCAAGGAAGCCTACCTGCAGTGTGTCTTTGTAATAGTAGGACATAGCCAACCAAGGGAAGCAGCGAAATCCTTGAGTGCAATAACCCATGATCACCATAACCATGAAAGATGTGCCATAGGTCTTGCTCAATCTCTCCAACCACCGGAAGACAGCAAGACTCTGAGCCTTTTCCTTCACCTGAGAGGGTAACAACAACCCTCTCTTGATCTTCTTCAAAACAACAACTCGGTTCACCAGAAAAGCTCGAGCTAAGTCCCGCAAGAATCGTGGCTCACTAGGAGCCAAAGGAGGAGCTTGGTGGTTCTTGCAAAAATCCATGGTAAGAGAAGCAGCACGGGGGGGCAGCGATGATCTCCCATGGCTGGTGTATCCGTCATCCTCTCGCAAATCGAGAAATTCGACGTATCTTTCATTCTGCTCTCTCCCCCCACTTCGCTTCTGTCTGCTTCGGATTCTCACTTCAGCTCTCCCTTGTGCATCTTCCCGAGTTTTCTTCTGCAAAGAAGAAGAAGAAGAAGAACGGTCTCTGGTTGAGATTCTCAGGGGTTTTCCTCTGTTGGGTGTTTGCAGATTGGCAAGCCAGTAGTCAAACGGGATCGAGGAGTATTGCAGCGATCTCCATATCAGAGCTACCTGCGCAAGAATCCTCGCATCCCAGTAGTGTTGTTGCAAATGTTTCTGTACGAGGAGAGGAGTCTGGATTGGGTTCTCCTGTCCATCGTCTCCTCGAAAGAGAGATTCCTCACCACCATGGGAGCGCTTTAGGGCTCGAGTTGTGGTGTTGGCGGTCCTCGCCTCTTTACTAGAAGAATCCCATGTCCTCTGCGACAGAGGCAGGAACGACGGACCTCCTCCTTTCAAGAGCAGATGGACTCTTCTACTACCGCCTCCAGCAGCCTTCGTGCTGCTGCTGCGGAGGTGGTGGTGGAGGAAGAACTTGGCTTCTCCACTAACAAAATTTCTTGAGTCTTTTGCGATCTCAAACTTCCGACAAAGTGTTATACAATGCATTGAATCAAATCCCTCACATGCACAGCTCTACTCTCTTTTCTGTGTCTCTGAATTGCAATTCCGCTCCTTGTCGAACTAAGTCTCTCTTACTGTGAGCTCCGGAGTACGCGATCACACACGCACACAGAGGGTATTGCCAAGAGGCAGAGCAAGTGCAAGCGCGAGAGAAAAAAGGAGAGAACGCTGGAGAGAGAGCCTGAAAGAATCCCACAAACTTCCTGATCTCAGTCAGTTCAGAACCTTGCACATACCCAGTGCCAAAAAACCGAAAAAACTTCTTCCCTTCTCACAATCTCTCTGTCTGTGTCTTCTGTGCCTCGGCGTGCGTGCGTGCGTGTGCACTCCAAAGAGATTCTTGTCAACTACCCATGCACACGATATGTGACAATCAGCTTTCTTCTCGGTGCGTTTTTGAAACTTAGAAGCCAATTCTTTCTGCCAACTTCGTCCCAAAAAAAAATTGAGAAAAAATCTTAAGAATCTTTCTTTCTTTCTTTCTCCTCTATCTGAAGCTCTGGAGCTCTTCTCTCGCACTGGAGCGTGCGTTTGCTCTCCCTGTGGAGCTGCCTGCAACAGGAGCAGCAGCAGCAGCAGCAGGCGCTTCTTCTTCTTCTTCTTCGTCTCGCGTTCTCCCTCCCGCCGCTATTGTACCAGGAAGGCCTATGACAAATCTACAATAAATGAAGATTTTGTGCCACGATTATTTACCAGGGATGAAGATTCTGTCAATATCCGCTGCTTCTTATTAGATCGTATCCTCTGCCCCCTTCCCCCAGGTTTCTAATCTACAATATATGAAGATTATGCATATGTACGTACTAGTAATGTAGGTTCTACCACTCTCTGCCACGCAAAGCCTTTTCCATTCTTTACTCCTTTGTCAACCACACGAAAGCTCACAAATCTACCATTCTGAAAGATATAGTTCACTCTCAAATCTTCGCCACATACTAGATTTGGAGCTAAGTCGACCCTCATGGTATATGATGATGTCAGGGATGGACAGATGTCAAAATTCATTTTTCCAATCAGCATCCAACACATGGGTTATCATCCCCCAAACCCTCCTAACCCACCAAAAAAGAAAAAAGAAAAAAGAAAAAGAAAAAATTGGCAGCTCTAGTGACCACCCTACCCTTGTTGGCAACTGCAACATTGAATTTCAATATTGAATAATTATTTTATTTTTGAAGATTCTATGCTGAAAATGGACATTGCACAAATATTCTAAAGGATTCTATATTATTTTCCCTTTTCTGTTTTTTTGGGGGGAAAAAAAATTGGGGAAAATTTCAACATTTCTGAAAATAATATAATTAGTGTTGAAGCCTGCTAACCTACTATTACTAATACTAGGTAATTGAAATTGAAAGTGAAGAATTAAAAAAGAAGAAGAAGAAGAAATCAAATGAAAGGGAGAAAGAGATTTTTTTATTAAAAAAAATTATGGTCAAATAATATCAAGAAGTCACTAGCCTATAAATTTTGTGGTGGAAAAAAGTTCATAAAAAATGAATTTATGTTCAAGTTCAATTTCTTGTGAGTTATAATATTAGTTCTCTGATTTGGGTGTTTCATTGTCATTGGGTGAGTTTTTTTTTGTGTAACTAGAAAAAAAAAATTGTCTTTTACAACTTGTTTCATACAATTTAAAATGTTGTATACAACCAAAAAAAACAATTAACTAGTTTTTCACTCAATTTTTTAAAAATTCAAAAAAACTAAAGTGTGAAAATAAAATTGAAAATTAAAAACTGAATAAATTTCCCATAGCTATTAACTATTGTTTATATATATATATTTTAATTTTTTAATTTTTTAATTTTTTTTTGTGGTGGAGACAATTTTTAGACACATTGTCTTCCCATGGTTTTTGACTAGAGGCTGCAATCAGCCGCCTCAAAGTACCTATCCTTGTGGGAAATGAAGGGCTACTTCTTCCTCCGTGTGGATGTTGAACTCTTTCTACTTGGGAAAAGGTTGAAGGGAGCATAGCCTTTTTGCACATGTTGAGGTACCAACTGTGAATAAAAGATTTTTTTTAAAAATAAAAATAAAAATATAGAACTTATTGGCTCCATTAATTTGTAATAATTACTAATCATGAAGGGTACCTATTTATTAATAATTATTTTTCATATATTTCAAATTTCTTTGCCCCATGCTTATGACCAAAATTCCAATTTACCTATTGATCTAAATTAGTACACAAACATTCACAAAACTACACTTCCATACATTTTGAAGCCCTAATTTGAATGGCCCTCCAAAAATGAATACATTTGGAAGCTCAATTTTGGGAATCAAACATGATTGAAAAAACCTATTCCTTTAAAATTGTGAAGGGTGTTATGTATCTCCTTTCTAATGTTGGTAATTTCATGTTTCTTTGAGGCATTGTTATTTGATGATATTACCCATTCCATAGATTATTTTAAATTCCTTATACCCTCTACTTAGGGCTAATTTAAAATTACATGATCCATATAACATATGGAAATTGCTTTTACAATTTAGATTACATAAGTAGGTTACATAAACATTGAAAAATGCAAGATAGCCAAAAATGTATGGAATACTTTCAAACTCACTTTGTTCCTTGCATCCTTTGAAAAAAATGGACAACTTCAATCATTTTGGAAATCCATAATCATAACACTTCAATTGCATCAATTTACTAACCATATTTTGTCAATAACATATCATTTATAAACCAATGGCATAAGGGAATTTTGGTCTTCTCCCTTCATTACATATAATTATTTTCTTACTTTGAAGGATCAAATATGCCTTTGATGTTTTAAAACACAAGTATTCACATGGTGGGTCATATGTAAAATGTAGAAAAAATAAAATTTCATTTGGATACTGGATATGCAAGCTTGTGCTATCTTAAATAGAAAGCATGACACTTTTTTTGGTCATATCACATTAATTCATTTTCTCCTTTTGGGGTTATTATAATGGATTGCTAGTTTCAAATTGCATTAAGGGAGTCTATTTAGGGTTTACATGGTGCAATCACAATATAATTAAAAAATTTGGTCCAAAGCACACAATTGAAGTTTGAAAATAATGTCCATTTTAATGTGTTTTAAAAAACCTTTTAAGCCATTTTAGTAGTAGGACCCCAAAAAAAATTCTTTTTTTTTTGCAAAAACTTTGAGAACCCACTATGTGTCTCCCATGACAAGGCTAGTGTTTGCATCATGAATTCTATTTTTGTCTTTTATGCTATGATTGGTGGACAAAATTATTTTACAAAGGCCTTGGAAAGGAAGTTTGAAAGATGTTATTCTTGTTTTCCATTGAAGCCACATTGGTGGAATATGTATCCATGATATTTCTATGGATGTTCATTTGCTATTCAAGATTTATGGAAGGCCAAATAAGCAACCATGGGAGAACCAAGCACCACAAACAAGTGGTGCCTTTTGAATAGACAACTTGTGGTCAATAACAACCCTAATATTTCCAAGAAGAAATCGAAAACTTACCTTGATGAACACAAATCAAAAGAAAAATATTTTATAATGACATTGCTCATAGTTTTTATGCAAAAAAATGTGATGTTGCAACTCAAAGAATTTTTGTTGGGTAGTCAAAATAGTAGAAAATGAAATGAGAATTGTCTTCAACCATTTGACAATGTTACAAAAAGTGCACAATTCATCATAATATTATTGCTCCTTTGAAGACTTCAGATTCATCTATTGACATCATACAACCACCACAAGTTGTCAAAGTTCCCAGATATTGTACGATTTCGGAAAACTAAGATTTGTTTGTGACCATGTACAACCTCAAGAAGTATGTACAACACAAGAAAGAATGTGTTATCTTGAAGGCTTAAGATTCATTTTCAACCTCAAAGAACCACCACATGTAAAAAGTGAACAAGTTACACAAAAAAAAAAGTAAGTGTTGTTCATTGGACTTCTGTTGCTCCCAAGATCACCATAGTACTTTGCCAACTTCAACACATGTTTGTCAAATAACTAATTCATTTTGAAATTTTCATTTTGAAAAAAAAATAAATTCTTGAAGATTCAACTTTTTTAAAAAGAAAAAAAATTATTTGTAATTTTTATTTTTAAAAAATTCAACTTTTCTGAAAGTGATATAATTAGTGTTGAAGCTGCCAAGGTAGTTGGGTAGTTTCGAAAGCAAGGTTATGATTCATGACAAAGAAGTTGCAACAATTGTTCACCACATCAATGAATTAGATAGACGCAAAAAGTTTCATATGTTGCTTTTACATGATCCAAATTCTAGTTGTACGGTCGTCCTTGAACCATTTCAAAGACAATTCAAAAATAATTACCTCATTTTCAAGCTTAACTATATATATATTTGCCTATTAACTTTCATAATAACTATGTCCCACCTTTCCTCATAACTACCTTCATTTTATAATTATCTCATTCTTTTTCCATATACACCAACTTGGGTATATAAAAAAAATTAACATGTGTCTTTTCATGTCCATGAAATGTATATTAATTTAAATTAAATTTGACATTGACATAAATATTGAAAACATTAAAGAAAAATTAAAATAGTTGATCATCACTGGTAGTGCATAGCAACATGGAGTTCAAATTTAATACCTATATCTTGCACCATAGGAAGTCTAAAAATCACCTCCTCAAGAGCAAATCCACTCATCAAAGG
>Ga0209611_10014643_pt1 | contig 10426 bp, 12 predicted proteins | sample S1TSphgellanicum_3_FD_187693 | JGI IMG/M metagenome (GOLD analysis project Ga0209611, IMG submission 187693) | Host-associated microbial communities from peat moss isolated from Minnesota, USA - S1T2_Fc - Sphagnum magellanicum MG (SPAdes) (version 2) | ecosystem: Host-associated > Plants > Peat... | reverse complement strand
TTATACCCCACGCTAAACGCGTACAGAACGGAAAGGAAAAGGAAGAAGAAGAACCTCATGGTGAATGGCTACAGATGCTTACGTATAGAGAGAGAGAGAGAGAGAGAGAGAGAGAGAGAGAGAGAGTAAGTAAAAAGAAAGAGAGACTCGGCTCTCTGTCACAGAAAACCAGAGACCCCAGGGACTCGGCCGTGTTTGAGGTTCAATCACTCGAGGGGTGATAAACCAAAAACAGACCAAGCTCGTCCCTTCCTTTAACTTCAACCCCCGAGCTAAAACAAAAACCTTTACGCAAAAACTCAAAACACGCCACACGACACTGAATACAAAAAATCCAGTGCAACAAAACAAAAATATTAAATCTAGTTCTTGCACAACCAAACTAGACTAGAGTCTTCTGGATTTTAAAAGATTCTACTCATCTGCAAACGACCCACTAACCTGCAAAGTCTATAGGAATCCAAGCTTTCACCCAATCTTGCAAAAACAAACATCAAAATAAACACATAAGCTTGCAAAGCAAAAACATGAATACAAGAAGAAGAAGTGTGTGTGTGTGTGTCTCAAAGTCCAGAACACTGGATTTTGATCACTCACAACTCCTACAAACCGGCCACAGTGAACCAGCACCCACCAATGCACCATGAAGGATGAATGGTAATTGGTTAGGAAACAGTTTTCTGTTAACATCCAGTTCCCTAGGTAACCATGGTGGTTAGCTGTCAGTTGCTTTTCTTTTCTACTTACCTACTAACAACACACAAGCAGGTTGTTAGTATGTAGGTAGTAAAAACAGCTCTTACCTATTTATTAACCATGTACTTACCTAATAATAACCTATTTTCCTACCTATCTACCTATATATGAAACCTATTTCTTAAAAATTGGTTACCAAGGTGAAAGCAAATACTAACTCAGTTGAGGTTCATCCACAACTGAGTAATAACAGGCATCCAGTGGATGGATGGTGCACTGGTGGGTGCTGGTTCACTGTGGCTGTACAAACACACAATTGCCATCTATGGATACATCTCCCTAAACTTGTTGGATTCAACTGGTACTGCCAGAGGACTATGCCCCATGTGGCATCCAGTGCACTGGATTTTTCTCAAGAAAAGTATGAATTTCCCCTATGCAAACATGATATGGCTTGTTTGATCACTGGGAAGAAACAATGATTTTTCTGTCTCAAAATGGGAAAAAATTAAATTAAAATATTGAATCTGAGTGATCCAGAGCCAGAATCGACTCTGAGCAATCCCCGGGAAGAATGCAAGTGTCAGGAGTGTCCACAACAGTTTTGGTACCCTGCTGTTCTTGGCGTTCTTGTATCAATGGCACAACTTGGTAGACGTTTCCAGTGCTGATGAAGACCAGGTTTCTTTTGACGTCAATGGACTACATAACCAGCAAGAGCAGGCCGGTTATGGGAAAAAAGTTGAGCCGCATGTTACAGGACCAAATCGACGACTTTTGACCGATGAGATTTCACCTGCCCACAATTGATGATTCTGTCAACATCTGAGATGAATGTCATTCTCGCTGTTGGCATAATCTTCATTTGCTCATCTGATTGAATCAATATGTAACGAATATGGGTTGTGTCAAATGTGTTAGTTTAGCTGCTCAATTAGGTCCTAATTAAAGACAAATTGAGTTAATCAAGTTAATCATTTAATTTTGAATCAATTCAAGTGTGAAGTGTGTTCAAAAAAATTATTATAAGATATAATCTCATCTTGTGTTTGCATTTGAGTCTTCAAAGCATAGTTTTTATTTTATAGTTTTCTTCATTATGCAAATGTTTTGTTTTTTTAATGTTTTAGGCTTATTTCCTTCGTTGCAGGTGAGTCAGTTTTTGAATCACCAAAAGACAGCAATGCTTATAACCGCCAACATAAGAACGCACAAGAGTTGTAACCTGTGACCTCACTGCCAATGAGGCGACTCCATGCCACTAATTTGTACAGTTATTTTCATTTGTTGATGGTGAAAAAGTGTATGTTGCTTGAAGGGAGACACCTTCTAATTTTCCTATAACTCAATAATGCAAAGAAGTAAATTTATGGTACCCTATATGTACTATGGAATATTCAATCTAAAACTTACAATACGAGTTTCTATATGATGGATTCAGATGTCTTCCTGCTAAGGAACTGCCTGTGCAACTATCAATGTTTTTTCATAATGTCATATCTAAGTAAAATCAACTTAGAATTTGTAGCTCTAGAGACAAAGTCTGTGCCAGGCTCCAAGAAAACTTTCTAATTATTCAGATGAATTGTGAGGACTATTTCAGACATCAGATTTGAGCCCAGTTAGGAACGAGATGAGCTCATGATTGAATCTCTGAGGCTGTTCCTCATGTATGAAATGTGAACCATCAAGAATTATGACCTCCTGTAGGTTGGGCACTACTTTTCTAAAAGCTGGACCCGTCACAAATGCCATGCTGCCAGGGAAATCTAACACTAGATCATCTTTTCCCACAATGAACAACACCTTTGTGTGAATTGGCATGTTTGTCCACGGAGCAGCCAGCTCCCAGTTTCTGCATAAGGAAAACCCATCAGTCCTGCATGGTCTTATCACCAACATCTGCCTTTCCTTTTCTCTACAATAATTCTCTACCCTAAATTACAACATAATACCCATACCATGAACACTGTACATCTTACAGTGTGGAGCTTCATGCCCGGCAATACTGTATTCATACTCATTGCCAACACTGGCATTTTCTCATTTATTCCGTAACCACATTTAATCTTGTACCCCTCCTTGAATTCAAAGATGAGAATGTATGACTATATTCTTTTGTTCATTATTTGAAGGTTAAAGTCAAAAGCCCAATCCATACCTGTGCATGTTGCGGTAGTAATTTATAGGACCAGTGAAGCCTGTTTTATCAAAGTGCTTGGTATAGTACTTGATGTCATCTTCAGTAAGCCAGGGGGGGAGCTTCTCGACAACTGGAAACGCAGCAGACAGTTCCTTTCCTTTGGGTGCAATCACTTGATTAAGCTTCAAATTTGCACCGCCACCAATGATGCTCTTAAGAGTTGATGTTGTTCCTATACTTGCAAAATCACGTTCTGCTCTTCCAGGTTCCTGCAGAAGTCCATCACATCATCAGCTCAAGTGCCCAGAAAGAAAGAATGAACTTCACTTAAATCAATTGCTGTACAAAAAGCTCATAACTCTAGATGTGCAATGTATGGTTTGCAAAAAAACTTGAAATAAAGTCTGGCTATTGACCTGGAATCTGTTCCAGTAAAATCCTTCCCCCAAAAGTTTAGTCATCTTTTGGATGGCACTGCGGTCTGGCTCTCGAATATGGAATGGGACACTAACAGCCACATAGGCTATCACTCGGTCTGGCCGCAACCGGCAAACCTCCCATCCAATATATGCACCCCAGGCATGACCCACAAAGAACACCTGACATAGTGACAGTCAAAACCAGACAACCAAAGATGACAGTAAGCATCCCATCCACAATTTCACCACATGGAAAACAAAAAAAAAAGATCTTTAAGCTTATGAATGAATATGATGATGGGAGGTTCTCCCAACAATGTCACAACTCTCAAGAGCATGGAAACAATTTGCACAGTGGTAGCAAAAAAGAAGAAAATTCATTTTTTTAGTCTGATCTTGAGAAAGAGAACTTTGGGTTTGGAGTGTGTATCAGATATGAAGGTACCTGTTTCTCGCCAAGAGCATCAAGGACACCAATGATATCACCCGCCACCTGAAATGAAGTGTAGTTCTCAATGCCAACAGGAGCTTCAGACTCACCATACCCCCGCATATCCGGAGCTATGGCATGAAAACCTGCTTCAGCCAAAGCAGGCATCTGGTGTCGCCATGAGTACCAGAGCTCTGGAAACCCATGGAGAAGTACAACAGCTGGTCCTGCAGCCCTTACAACAAAACCATTGTGAACCATCTAATGGATTTCTTACCCCCCCCCAAATTGGAAATTAGCAACAACAATAGACGGATGGATGTCCAATCTGAATTTCTTAAGAGCAAGGTGATGTGAAGTTACTATGTCAAAATCACGTACCGGATCCTTGTTCAGCAATATGGAGAGTGATCCCATTTGTCTTGATGAGACGGTGAGTGATTTCCCCCATGTTTTTGTTCTCCGCCACCTCCACTTGTTGCCTGCAAGACACAGTGACCTAGGAGGGGTATCACCTCAGTTGCTTGTGGTCAAGAAAGTGATTGCAGCCTCGTGAGGTGAGCTGGGAATAGCGAATTCTTGAAACTTTCCAAGGCCAAACCTTGAGAGACAAGAGATGTAGCTGAAGGCTCCTTAAAATTGTTGAGCTTCCAAGACCAAACTTTAAGCGACACGAGATATTACAGAAAGGGTCCTTCAAATTCTTCAGCTTCCAAGACCAAAGAACGTCCTGGAGAGACACGAGATGTAGCTAGTAGTGGGTTTGGATTCTTGAAATTCTTGAACTCCAAGACAAAATCTTGAGGGATCCAAGGTATGGGTGACCTTGAAGTTTTTGAGCACCAAGACCAAATCTGGAGGGATCTGGGGGTCCTTGATCCGGCAATCAGACAGTTAAGGTTACCAGAGCTATGAGGGTATCTAATAATGAATATGCTCAGCATGTGAAGAGAGCACATGTACCTGATCCAGAATCCTAATCTGTTAGTAAGTTCCCAAGATTTTGGGTCCTAACACATGCGCAAGCCAAACATTGAACATGTGCAACAAATGAAATGTGGCTCTACGCTCAATGCAATTATTGTCGGACAATGCATGTACGGAGATTCTGGTAAATTTAAGCTTGAGATACTTCTGATCCTCTCCTGACTCGACCGCTGGTGCGAAAGACTGGGCCCTAACGTCACTCTGAGGCAGCAGAGCATCTACTTTACCCCCACGCGCTCCCCACCTCCTCCAGATCCCCCTTTCCCCTCTTCCTCGCGGGGCCCATACCAAATTATGATGACTAACTATTAACTGTATTTAAATAGGGTTTTATTCATTGCATTAAATAACTTGGAAAAAACTCTTATCATATGCTCTTGGAATCCCCCTTACATTTTGTTATAGTTTTTCGTTGTATATAATTTGGGAATACATCTTTGATGCTATTGATTGATTTGATTGCGTTTTGTTAAATTTTTTTATAGGATGTTTGAAATTTCGTGCGTTCACGTTTGCAATGCCGATTGCACAATTGTCTTTTCCTTCACTTTGCGATGTGTCATACTTGTGTAAATACATTTTATTGTACATTCACCCACTATAAGTTATATTTACATTGTATGTATAGGGTAAATGATGAAATATTTATTTTTATCATACAAACAGAGAGTCAATGTTCATCATTTACCTTTACCCAAATTGATAATTTTGCAAACCCTTTATACATTAATCAACTATTTTTCTTCTACCTATATGCAGCCAAAAAGTGATATTGAAAATGAAACATGCTAAAATCATTTGCTTTTTGATATTTTCAATAGCCAATATTTGACCAAATTTTAAGAAAGGTTTCCAGATTTTTTATGTATGGTTCAAGTAGGCAGCCAAAAATATGGATGTTTAAAAACTTTTATTTTGAAATTTAGCTTGTAGCCAAAGTTGGCTAAATCTTCTTGTGGATGATCCCCACTCTGGCTATAACACAAAATTGACAAAAAAAACATTGACCCTTACTTGGTTTGAATTTTTTTGAAGTCTATTTACCTTTTACTCAGTTGAGATGTTTTTTGAAATTTTCTACTTACTTTTATCTGACCGAAATATTAAAATGCATACACTCACCCCAACCAGGGTTTCATTCGGTGGCAAATTTTTATGATTTGGTGACATTAAAAACAAGGCCTGTAATTTGTCAAAGGCTTTTTGGAGAATAAAAGGGCTTTAAGTTGTCATATTTCAAGGGGCGGGGAAAAAAGAAGTTGAACTCGCCATATTTAGACCATACATCCTTGTATGCGGGTGTGAATAACTTTTTACTTTTCTCTTGGAACTCTAGCCAAATTTGACTAAGTCCTTTTGTGAATGATTGCCAGTCGACCTTCCTCACAAAATTGAGTACCTTTCTCAGCTAAGATTAAGTGTTGAGTCTCTTCTGATCAGTTTAATATATGATGTAAGATCACCCATGAAATTGAAAATGGGACATCAAAAAGGTTGGAACTACTAAGAGTAAAGCACCTTGACCAATCGTTATGATGGGCCAATGATAAAACATTAAGCACCAGTCAAATCATATTAATTATTCTCTTTTGTACATGTGCACTTTTACTATGCACCGCAAATTGTGCAATTCAAACTTCTTTCCTGACCCAAACTGGCATAATTTGACATTTCTTCATCCAATTTTATTGTGTAGAATCACATACTGAGCACGACTGAAGGTTGTGTGAATATGTAATCATGTTTTTATATTAATAATTAATTAATTAAGTTAGATACTTAATCAATTAATTAGATAGGTTACTTAATATGTAATAAGTTGGATAGGTACTAGTAAGTAGTAGATAAGTATGTAAGCTAAACAAGACTTATTTGATTAAATGTGGATATGTCATAATGTTTTTGTATGAATTGATTAATTAAATAGTTAAATTAATTTATGGTATGTAACTTAGGCAGTATGTGATAAGTAGGATAGGTAGTGATAACTAGTAGTTAAATTAAATTGTAAATATTTTATTATGTGGATATATGATTTATAATAATAATAATAATAAATTAGGTAGCTTAGGTAGTAGATAGTAGGTATGTAGTTTAAATAATTTGTAATAAGTAGGATCTAAGTAGTAGGTAGTAAGTAGAATAGGTACTAAACAGTTAGTGAAAATAATAAATATTTCATTGTGTGGATACCTGATAATGTTTTTGTACAAGACAAAGAATGTGATAATGTTTAGTGTTGTAATGTTGTAATGTTTCCTTTTCATTAGCATTTATCCCATATCTTTTATTTACAACTTCAAACTTATAAAATATAAAAGTAGGTGAAGGAATGGACTAGATTCATGGTATGCATAATAAACATAGTGCATGTGCCATTTGAGATGAACCAATTAAAAAGGTTGTCATTAACAAAATAAATATGATCCTACCTACCTATTTAACCTATGTTAAATAATTTATTCTACTTTACTTTAGCCTCTGATAGGTTGTTTATTATAATTTAACTTAAGATAGATTATAATTAATTAATTACAATAATTAATTACTTTAATTATCAAATTGAATTTAATTATTGTAATTATATATATATAGAAGAAATGGAAAATTATTATGTGACAACAAATGGTAGCATGTAACTATCACAAATGATCCACTGCTGGATATAGATTCAAGTTTCGAAGAGTTCTAGCAAGCATTCTCATAGTTTCAAACCTACCCTTGTAATGAAATGTAATTAGGGGGGGGGGGGTATTAGATTTGGATTTATATTTTCCCCCACCCTATTATTATCTAATTTTCTAATATGCACATATTTTAGCCACCCTATATTTGTTTATATATTTTTCTAAAATCCAATTTTAGTATCCTATATTACTTTAAATTTTTAGATTTATAGAATTTGAAACTAGAAAAGTTTAGAGGTTAAAGCAAAAATGAAAGCATGGAATATAATTGAAATGAAAAAAATTGCAATTTACAATCTAAATTTTTTGCATAAAGACAATTTAACCAATAGATGTTTTTTTCCTTCTCATAGTTCATAGTGACAATAAATATAATAGAATCTACATCCACCCAATTAGTATCAACTACATCACACCTGTGATGATATAGACACATCAACATTTCAATTATTTATTTCTAATGTCCTAAACTTTGTCTCAATTAATTTATTAACCCTATAAGCATCATATACAATCAAAAGACAATTAATTAACATTATTTCATAATAATTGAACCTACTAATAACTAATACCTTTATTTTATAATGCACATGCTATTTTTTTATAAAATTTTTATAATATTACATATTTACACATACCTTATTGAAGGCGAAGAGAACAAATAAGGAACTGCCACATTTGGAACTAGTTCCTTTGGTTCCTTTTCAACAAGCTTTTCACACAAAGTTAACAAAATTGCCAAGGAGATTCAAATGAAAGGATCTAGCTCAAATCAACTACAAGCAAAGTCGGAGATCATGGAATTTGATTTGGTAAACATTGTAGAAAAATTGATGGCTATAATTGGTGGACAAGACATCATCAATTTGGAGCTCATCATTAGTGGGATAGATTTTGTTACCTAGGAGTGTTAGTTTAGTTATCTAGTTAAATCATAACTAAGTTAATGGTAAGTTGGGTTAACATAGTTAATTGGTTTGGAATTGGTTCATGTGTGAATAAGGTTCAAAATATTTAGTGTTTTGAATATAATCCCAAGTTAGTTTGGCGAATATCGACATGATGTTCAAACATCATTTGAAAATTCTCATATGGTTGGTGAAATTGATGATTTAGAAAAAGATGTGGATGAAAAATCAAGAATTCTTTCAATTTTTACGTTTAGAACTCAAACGATCAAGAAAACCTTGAGACATCTAACAACAACATTGGAATAAAGACATCCACACAACTCAAGTATCATACCCGGAAGCTCACATATGATAGATTTGTAGTTCATCATTATGCATACATAATGATGGTTATACAAGAAGTAAAACTCACTTGTTTGAAAAATAATTGAAAACCCTAAATGGGAAAATGCCATGGATGAAAAGATGGCGACATTTGATGTAAATTTTATTTGGGAGTTGATGTTTTTACCAAAGGACAAGAAGGCAATTATGTGCAAACAGGTGTATAAGGTCAAACATTATGTAGATGGATTGGTGGATATGTACAAAGAAAGTTGATTACCAAAGTTTATGCCCAAACCTTCATCATAGACTATAAAGAGACCTATAACCTTGTTGTTAAGATGACAATAGTAAAATAATCACTACTATGGCACTAACAAAAGGATGATCTTTACATCAAATGTATGTGAAGAATGTTTTTCTTCATGAAGATTTTCATGAAGAAGTGTACATGGAATGACCACCAAGTTATGTGGACCAAACACCTTTTAATTTGGTTTGCAAGTGAAGGAAAGACTTTTATGGCTTAAAACAAACACAATGTAGAACTTAATTAGACAAAATAAGCTGAATCTTGTCACAAGTGGATTCCAAATATTTAATGTAAACTTTTCACTTTATGTGAAAAAGATGGACCATGAGATAATAGCCATAGTCATTTATGTTGATAACTTGATTATCATAGGAAATAATCATGTAGACATCTTTGATTTCAAGAAACTTTTGAAGTAGGAGTTTGAGACGAAGGACTTGGGAGAATTGTGTTACTTCCTTGGAATCAAAGTGATCAAATCCTTGAAAGGGATATTGTTCTTATAGAAACAATAAGCCTTGAACAAGTTGTTCAAATATGGGATGATAGGTTGTAAACCTATTTCAATTCTACTAGAATAAAATGTGAAATTGAATGTAAATGGAAGTGGTTTGTGAAGGACATTATTATGTCCAAACACACAATGGAGAGTTTGATATACATGACCATCACAAGGCTTGATTTGAATTACATAGTTGGATTGGTGAGTCAATTCATGCAAACACCATGAAAGCCACATTTGGATGTAGTGAAACACATATTTAGGTACATCAAACATGCCTCGTAATGTGAAATTTTCTATGAAGCCAGGAGCCAATTATAATACATGGGTACATCAATGTTGATTGGGTTAACAACATTTCAAATAGGAGATCAATTAATGGTTTCATGTTTTTTTGTTTTTTGTTTTGGAAATTGTGCTATTAGTTAAAGCAATAAAAAACAATTAATAATTGCATTGTCAAACACAAAGGTTCAATACATATGTGTAGTAATGGTTGTTGTGAAGTGGTTTGGGTATGAAAATTATTTGTAAACTTGGGTACTTAATGGATGTTGTTGGGTGAAAGCATAATTAAATGGACTGTTTAGATTGTCATAGTTGTAATTTTTCTTCTGGATTACAAAGACAACTGAAATCTAAATCTGCCCTAGAAATCCAAATTAACTTACAAAGCTTTTTGTGATGGAACACGTATCCGTGTAGAACTTGATCCTTAGGCCCATCATGACACTCATGATGTTGATCATTAGATTGATCTTATGTGTCACAAACAATGGTTACAGTCTGCATGATACCAGGGGCTGTTTTAAAAGAAGTCCAGAATCTTTAAGTAGTTTAACTTTATGTTATAACCTAGAATCTTGAAATCTATTTAATCCAAGGACTGTTTTAGAAGAAGTCCAGAATCTTTAAGTAGTTTAACTTTCTGTTGTAACCTAGGATCTTGAGATTTAATTAATTTATCATGAACATTAAAGGGCTTTTGCAAATCCATAATATTTCAGGGAAAAA
>Ga0209611_10014639_pt1 | contig 10428 bp, 4 predicted proteins | sample S1TSphgellanicum_3_FD_187693 | JGI IMG/M metagenome (GOLD analysis project Ga0209611, IMG submission 187693) | Host-associated microbial communities from peat moss isolated from Minnesota, USA - S1T2_Fc - Sphagnum magellanicum MG (SPAdes) (version 2) | ecosystem: Host-associated > Plants > Peat... | reverse complement strand
CTCTTTCCTTGTTTTACCATTGCAACCCCTCTCTCCTTATTTTGCCATTGTTCCACCTTCTCCTAGTTTTATTAGCATTTCCCTCCCTCTCTTGGTGCTGCCATCACCCTATTAGCAACACCTCCTTCTTTTGTGGTCTTGCTGCCATCACCTTAAACCTTAAAACCCTCCTAGTTTTTTGCCTCCTTATGTTGTTAATTTTTTTGGGTTATTCTTTGGTGCATTAGGTTGTTTAGTTTAAGATGGCCCCTTTCACAAGGTTAAAAAGGATGAAAGTTCCATACATCAAACCCTTTAGCCATTGGTGATAACAACAAGGTTGATGATTCAACAATTGTATTAATTGTGGTGGTTGAAGGTCAAGATATTCCAAATGAAATAGTGTCTCCTTGATGCATCTATTCATTTTTCAAGATTAATGGCGAAAGGTGAAAACCTTCAAAGTGCAAAAGTTGAAGGATCTATTGTGGATGCAATAATCAAACCACCACCAACTATGGTGGTTGAAAGTCAAGTTGCTAGAAGTCACCAATTAATTTGGCTAACATTAATCTGCATTGCAAATTCTCACCTCAATTACTTTTAATTTTTTGTCACTTTTCAAAGACCAATTTGGTTAACACTAATGTTAAAAAACCCCCACCCCACCTTCCTCCATGCAAAAAGGAAGGTGGGGTTTTCTTTAGCCAATTTTTTTCATGCAATACCCCCATGCTTCAATGACATTAATTGCACTTAGCAATTAATTCAATGGTGTGTAAACAATACCTTCATTTTTCCCAATAGTCCATTCATTGGGGGTGCATGCAATACCTTCATCATTTAATGCCCTTTGTTGATGTTGACTTCTTTGTAGATCAATATTTAAACTCTCCATGGGCAAAGGAGGGTTCAAGATGGGTATGCAAGGTGGTTGGTTGTTCGGCCACATACTTAGCCACATGGCTCCTTGTTTGGCACTTGGCAAAGGACCATGACATGCTTATGCAACCAAGTAGGTCTAGTCGTCCATCCACTCAACCCAAAGGTTTGTGCCAATAAGACCATGCTTATATGGACAAAAGGATTTTGGGCAACCCCTTGGCTCATCTCTGTTGAAATGAACAAAAGGCCATTGATTAATCAAAGCACAAGGCCATTTCTGAATGGGACCACCTTCAAGCTAAAGCATTACAACATCTCGAATTGCTTAAACCAACCTTGGTGATGATGGCTTCTAATCGACTTTTCTAACTCTTTGACATCCCAAATTAGGGTGATAGATCCATCCTTGGATACCAAATTCCACTAATGGAGAGATGATGGTTGTGCAAATTGATCCATGCGTCAAAGACATCATATGCAACAGCCATCAAGGCCACTGGGGACTTTCACCCATGCAATACCCCCATCAAATCATCAATTGACAAATTATTTTTTTATATAACATGCCATGAACCAGCATTAAAATTAATTTAATTTAATTTAAAATTTATTTTAATTATTGATTTGAATATGATTTATTGAATAATTTATTATTTTAAATAAATTAATGATTAAATTAAATTTTAATTTATGACCATGTATTATAATATTTATTGAAAATTTAATATTATTTCGAAATAATGAAATGATTATTTTACACATGTAAAATCTAATTTGAATCATTTAGGATTATATATAATGATTAATAATAATTTAAAATTGACATATCTTCTAAAATATATATGATAATGATGTTATATGTTATATTAAACCACACAATTTTGACCATTCATTAGATGGGAAATAAAGGAATAAACCTATACATTATATTATATCATACATATAATTATAATAATATGAAATTGATATTAATGTAATAATGAGTAATATAATTATATTATATTAATTAATATCATATATTAAATATTTTGGCATAGTGCACCCAACTTGCAACCCAAACATGAATGTAGGTATTACAATGGCATTGGACATCCCTAATGTGTAGGCAACACCTTTAGGAATTCCCAAATGCTTCATTTTGTATTAAGAAACTTTTGACTCTTGATAATGGAAGTATTGTAATCAGACTTAACCACAAAAATTGAATGCAATACCTTTAGATCAAATGATAACCTAATAATTCACACATTATTGGGGTATTACAACATCACCAGACCACATTGGTGTGCAAGCAATACCCTAAATATAAACATGAAACCTAATGCCACATTGGGTGTGGGTATTATATAAATATCATTGCATCATAAAAGCTTGTAATACCCCCATAGTATAGAAGTGGTTCCAAATTATAATATCCTGCTCATTGGTAATGCAAGTATTGTTATTTGTCAATATTCACATTAAGCATGTTAGGAAATCCTTAATTGTCGAAATGAGAATGTTCAAGTCTTAAGAACTATAAAGAAACTCCCCCAGATTCATCCTTCATGGCACATATTCACAAATTTTCGTGAGAATGAACTAAAAGTAATGGCTTATTATGATGCAAAACCCTATGACCATTGAACTTCCAATCCCACTTTTCACACATTCAAATATGTATACTTTTTTTGTGGTTTTTCCACTAAAAAGTGCATTTAAATGCATACATGCAATATCACTAAACATCAAAAACTCTTAATGTACGAGCAAACTTGTGTGCAATCATCCATTTGTGCTAATCTTTCCTCCATTTAACAAAACAACCCATGTTGTCTTCCATTAAGTTGAAGATATTGCCCAAATGCAAAGATTCATAACCTTTCATCAAACGATTTGTGCAAACATTGGCACATACCACTTTGAGAAATGATGTCACATGAATGCAAAGTGCAACCCCACCTTATGTACAGTCCTTTGTGATGTTTCACATGGTCTCTTTTAATTGGTCCATTGCTTGTTCCACAGGAGCATTTGACATTTGGGCTCGAGGCACCCTCACATCATCGAAGCTTGATATGTCATCACTTGGAAAAATAAGCCCACCAATATCGACAACCCCCTCCCATTAGTGATTCAATCTAATTTTTCATGATCATTAGATGCATTAGAATTGTTGTCCAACAAATGAAGGTTTGTGAACATGGCTTTGAACCCTCTTTGATCAATGCCATACCATGTCCCACATTAGTCAAGGATGATCTCTATAATGAGATACGTGTATGCCAAAATAATTACAATTTGGTGTTTACATAAATTTCCACACAATGCCCACTCCATGTGTAGTTGGCATACTTTGTAAATGGGTGTTTAACTTCATACATGTGGTTGGGAGTGCCTTGGCTCATCATGATCCAAGCACCTTCACATTCCAATGATGACCACTTCACATCGACAATTATAATTAACAACATTTTTTCCACACTTGCCTTTGCGATGCACCCAAGTTTCTTCATTTTGGATGTGTGCATATAATGCCAAGCCACAATGGTTGTTAGCCGCCACACCAATCGGTCAATACATCGACCTCTGAGCCTTTTTGTCTCAAGAGAAAACCATCACTTCAATGCACTGTCGACGCACCCCCAAGCTCCTCGATGGACTCAATTATAAATCCAAAGGTGAAGAGAATGAAAGGAGAAGGAGTTGGGGCGTGCTCTTTGGTTCATAACACTTTGAAGGTAGAGGGGCATGCTAGAGTTTCGGGATGGGATTAGACAAATGACAAGTTATTCAATTATTCACACAAACTTGCACAAACCAAATAATAAGTTGGTTAGTGTAGAATCGAAACATTTTTGGTGCATGGATAAACCACAAGCAAACACAAACTCACAAGATTCACCACAGCCCGGACTTGAGGGAAACCACCACTTTCCCCTTTATAGTATACTTTATGCTTGGCCACGGGACTAGCACCCAAATGTCATTTTGTCCTACAACTCCCAAATGAAAGTCCCGAAATTTCCAAAATTGGGACTTTCATGACTTTGGAGGCCCATAACTTTGTGTGTAGACTTCCTATTAAGGTGAGGTCTAAATCAAAGTTGTAGCCCACGTTGAAAAATTTCCAACAGTATGTGACATGCCACCTACATGCAAGGAAGTTAGCGCGATTCCCGATTTTTAGTGGTCAAGAGTCAAACTGCCAATTTGACTCCTGGCCTTTCTTTTGACCATACCTTGTGTTTTAAGTACCCAAATGGGTCATGCAAGCCCATTTTGGACATTTACATTCCAAGAACTTTCTAATGATATAATGAATTCTTTAATCCAATGGGTTTTGACCCTTACAATTGTTCTTTGAAGATTTGGGAGTCCATTGAAACCCCAATTCCCAAAATGGGAGTTCACTTGGGCATGTGGAGGTTCATTCCCTCACATTCTCCCTCACTCCCAAGAACATGAAATGTGACTCCCGAGTTTCACTCTTAGCCTGCACCTTCGCAAACCCTTGCTTTGGTCGCGAGCCCAAGGCTAGGGTTGCGACAATTATGGTAGGATTCAATTAATGCTTGTGTGTCTCGATTTGAATGTAACACTTGTCAAAGTCCAACCATCCACAATTTTAAAACCAAAGCACCATTGACATATTTAAGTAATTAAACCTAAAACACTATGGACTCAACTATGAACAAAAAAATAATGACATGGATAATTAAGTACATGATGAACATTTACCAAGGATGGGATAATAAGCCCAAAAATATCATGTCCAAGCATTTCCTGGCTTATGTTATTCAAAATTGGCCATGACCTTTTCTTTCCCATGTGCCTTGAAGTTTTTAATGTTTTTGCTAAGGTTAATCATCACATACAAAATAGCATGGCAGTCATCCAAGATTACCAACACACTACCACATCTTTAATCTTCTCTAATGCATACACTTGCCATGCCTTTAAAACATGCCATGCACATAGGTAAATTCGGACCATCTTTTCATTCTAAAGAATTATATACAACCCAACAACACATGTATTAGCAAAAACTCATGGTTACAAATCATACATCATGAGTAACAATAAAAGTCATGAAGGTGTATTTGAAATGTAATTAGGAAATGTGTTGGTACTCATCACAATGCCATAAATTTTTGTGGGGTGTTATCAAGAATAAAACACAAAAGCTTCAACCATGCATCCTTGAAAAAAACTTAATTCTTAATGGGGCTAACCATTCTATCAAATCATTTCATGTTTGCCAAGAAATGACAATCCATGCAACTAGGATCCCAATCCAATTTGAATCAAACACCATTAAAATGAAGGGGTGGAACTTCACATCCTTGATGCCAAAAGTTACATCCATTCAAATTGCCTTGTTGTGCCCCCATGTGAGCATTAATTCGAATTGGGTAGATGTTTGGATCCCAATGGTGAATGGTGCTTGAATCCCACCAATATTTGTCACTTCCTTGAAAAAAAACACATCATCCTTCTAACTATATGCCCAAGTTTGAATCAAGATTGTGGGGTTGGCATGCAACTGCTAACTTCCTTCCTTGTGCTTCTGATCGATATAGGTGATGTCATTTTGTCGAATGAAATCATCTTTCATCATGGGTTCCCCCACATTGACCCATGCCCACCAAATCACTTTATGTTTGTTGTATATTTACTTCACCATGTGCCCCAAGTTCAATTGGGCCCAAATGTGGTCCTTAAAAGCTTGAGACATTTAGGGAGCATATAGTGACATCCATGTTGCAAATTCAAGATCATCTTGGCCATGTGTGAACTCACCTTTAGTGCGAGTATGGGCATGATGATAAAAGGATATCAAAACCACCTCTAATCATACATATAATCGCTCGACCAAGAATGCCACCAAACAACCATGTTTGATGGAACTAGTATGATTTAGGTCACCATGATGATCCTTTGGACCATACCCACATTCATTCCTACATTGCATTCAATTAGTTATAAAAAGGTTGCATTCCAATTTTGTGTATTACAATTATAATAAATAACACGCAAATGAAGGCAATACCCTCATGTGATACATACCAAATATGCTTGAAGTCAAGTGCCAAATTGTGGGGTTTTTAACATCTTTTTGTGCATGCATGTTCTTGTGGATGTTCCACTCCACTAAGGTATGTAGGTTGTCTCATTCACCATCCAAGAAGTCTTGGACACATGCATATGGGATATTTGCCACATCAATGGATTTCTTGTTTGAGCCCTTGTGGTGTTTGCCCTTAACCCACACCAAGTCCACATTGGAAAATGGTGACTTGGTTGGGATTTGAACTTGTATACTTTGGGCCTTGGGAGCTCGACCCATGTCTTTGACCTTCCTAGAAATGCCTTCAATATTCTATCCCAACAATAAACATGAAAAATGTTGATTGCATGGTATATGCATGGTTGTCATTAAATAAATGAATGATGAAAAAAATTCCCTAATCCAGATTTTTTTTATGACACCCATTATACTATAAATTGCAATATCTTCATTATCACAATCATGGGGTTTAAGGTTTTCTATACATGAATCACACAATTAAAACCACTAATACCATGGTGCCTAATGTTCAACTTCTAAACCTTATAGAAAAAGCATGACATTTTTTTGGTCATCCAATTTTGCCTTCACAAAACAAAACCTATTGCAATAAAACATATGAAAAATATATATAATAAGTTTTAATGGTACATGTTATGTGAGGTATAGCATTGTCTTAGGATAATTGGCCATGCTTGCGTCTCTTTGGATTATACACCTAAAACCCTTGACCTTAAACCCCCAAATATTTGATGAGCAATAGGCATTGTGGACCCATCAAACATGTGATTACATTTAAAACAATAAATTATAAAAAAAATTATGTTGATGTAAATCTCCATACCCTATGCCCTAAACTCACCGTATGCAGTGGGGGTGGATGGTTAATGGTGAAGAGGGGGAAAAGCACAAATAAACAAATGCCAATGAATTTTTGTGAAAATAAGAAGTTGACATGTTGAAAATCATCATAATTATCATAGGCTACACTCTAAATAATTTCAAATTTTAAAAGCGAATTATTTTTTGGAAAATAAAATTTATTCATTTTGTCTATTTGAAAATATCCTTAGGCTACACTATTAAAACTAAAATTCATCAAAGGCCAAGGAGAGGATATTATTCATACCTCTTCTAAGTTAAAAGTGGGTTTGGATCTCCTTGAAAAATGAATGAATGAAATGAACTTGATCCATATATGTAGAGGTGAAGGGTTTAATATAAAATAAAATCCTACCTAAATATTTTTTGTACCATATTCTATTAGAATTGAGGTGCCCCAAATATTTAGTGCAACAAAAATTTAACAAACCCAAAGGCCCAGGCTTAAGTACACATTTGGGGGCTTAAATTAAATAAACCTTACTTGGACCCTCGATTTATACAATATGCATTTAATTATGCCAAAATGGAGGTAGACCAACAGGGAAAATCACAGCAGTGGACATTGCTCAAATTTTCAATACTCACATTTTTAAAATTCAAATGGAACATTAGCTAAATGAATCCCACAATTGTCCATGCCTTCAATAAAATACTCCTTTAATGCAATACCTTTATTCAGGGCAATTATTTTCATTTGGACATGTAGGATTTATCTTTTTGTTTACTGTAGGGGGGTGCGACGTGCTAACCAGAATAGATGACGTTTACTTCATTATAACCTCGCATAAAGGATGATGACAGACGTATTTTCTCTCCAGTTGACATATAGGGGAGACCTTAAAAGCAAAAATGAGGGGGGTGAAAAAACCCCTCCTTTGAGGGCTTCCGAAAGGTGGAACCCTAAAGGGGCAACGAGAGGAACCAAAAGCAGCAAGGTAAACTGCACTAACAGGAGGCGAGCCCGGCAGACCCCCCCCCAAGTCAATGCGTCAACTCTCCTGAAATCCTCGTGGCCAGAAAGCTGCGGGACGCAAGCAACTGTGAGGCCCGAGTACGCTTTACTTGTTACAAAGGACCTAAGGTTCCCAATTCCGACACCTAACCGGATGACGCCATTCTTGTCAAGCACGGGACGGCAGGTGACCTACTGATTTATCCTGCTGCAAATGGCTTGTGTGAACAAAATCCAAGGGAAATGCAATATTCACATTTCTTCATTTGAGCTTCGTAATGGGCAAATGGGGGGATTGGTCATACTAATGACCAGGCAAATAGGTATGGTTGGGTGGGGTTTGTTGGGTATCTACCTAGGTGGCTAGTAGGCACAAAAGTGAAATGATAGCTATTGTTTGATGCAAGTAATACCTATATTCGAGTAACTGCAATTATTTTCATCTTGACATTACAAGTGTCTTGTGTGAACAAATCCAAGGGAAATGTAATATCTGCATTTTTTTTCATTTGAACATTACAATGTCGAAGCAAGTAGGTATGGTTGGGTGGTGTTTGGTAAGTACCTACTTGGGTGGCTAATAAGTATGAAAGTGAAATGATGTTATTGTTTGATGCAAGCGATATTTGTATCTGAGTAGCTGTAATTATTTTCATTTGAGCATTATAGGTGGCTTGTGTGAACAAATCCAAAAGAAATGCAATACTTGCCTTTTTTTTCATTTGAACATTGCGATGGACAAATGGGGGTCAATTGTGCTACTATCAGGCAAGTAAGTATGGTTGGGTGGTGTCTAGTAGGTACTTACTTGGGTGGCTAGTAGGTATGAAAGTGGAAGGATGATGCAACCATTTACATGATGAAATGCAATATTTTCATTCGATTTCGTCATTTGACGACATCACATGGATTGCAAGATCTGCAGCTAATTTCATCACCATTTCCTCACATTTGTGCGATGTGTAGGACATTGATAGGTGTGTAGGGGTAGATGGGGAAGTAGGTATGTATATGAGTGCCACTCGGTAGGTAGATGGGTGGGCAAGTGGGCAGGTGGGGATGAGACTAGGTCGTTTGAAATATGTAGGTGAGAAGGTAAGTGAGAAAAAGAGTACGCTAGGGTTGGTGGGTGGGTGGGAGGGTGTGGTGTCGATGGAGTCAGGTGGGTCCAAAAAAAAATCCTAACATTTTTTTTTTTGGAAGTCCAGGGGCTGAGAAGGCGGGAAAAACAAATCAAATTGTGCTAACCAGCTTGGTTCTAGCTGGTTAGCACAGGGACAGGAGAGGACAGAAAATCAACAGGCATCTACTGGCCTGTCCATCTAAATGGTGCGTTCATGGGTGCTGATTTATGTTGTCCTAGTGAACCATCCTTTGCAAGCCTATTACAACTTCGTTGTTGATGAAACCCAACTGTCCCAACTGTAAACTGGTGTTCCATTTCACCTGGTCAACCTCTACTGTTAAAAATAAAAGGTTATGTATGTAGGTAGACAGATAGGTAGGTAGGACAGACATGTAGAAGCTACTAATGCTCCATTTAGACTTTGAGTTAGTGACAAATTTAGGGCTTGGCATTAGACTAATGTTTGTTGACAAGGTATAGTAGCTAAATCTTTAGCAATGAACTTAACCTATTTTGCATATCCTCATTCACACCTACATGTCTTCTTGGTTATAAATACAATATGCACCATAGGTGCTAACCTCTGTCCATGATGAAATAGTCATACCATTTCAGTTTGCTCTCTACTTTCAACTCATTGCTACCTGCTCAAGGCTTACGGAGGTTTTTTTTCACTGTAATTCTTTTGCATTGTATTTTCAAAACTCTTCTTCACAAGATCAAAATGTGGAAGAATGTCAGTGCAAGAGGCAGCAATGCAGAGTGTGAAAACATGATCGCAGAGCATGAAGAAGTGTTGGCAGCAGAGCTTGTAGTAACAACAAAGCGTCAAGATATGACACAATGGTAGTGCATGAGAAAGTATTGGCAGCAGAGCTTGCATTGGTGACAACAATGCTTGAGGACATCATGACAACCAAGCCAGTGCTAATGATAGATTTTAACAGTAGACATGTGAATTGAGCCACATGAAGAAATGCTGGCAATAAAATATAGTGACAACAAAGATTGATGGCAGACTCATAAATTGAGACAAACATGGATAGAGCAAAGATGTGATTATGAGGCATGGATGTTGCATTTGTGCAGAGCAAGGGGTGATGGTGGAATTTGGATGCATAACTGATGTCGAGTAAGGGAGTGCTGGTGAGGCCTGGGAGAGTAGAGCTTGATGATAAACAAGCTTATTGATAAATTATTAGTTAGGATTCCAGGCTATTAGGCTATCAACTACATTAAGCACCAACATCTCCATCATAGGAAGATTTTTAACATGGTGAAAATACATACCATGTTCCTTACTTTAAAAGTTTTCTTCATGATAGCAAAGCCAAGTCATTTGCAACACCAGCTATTTCTAGACAATTTGCTTCAAGTTTGAACAATTTTAGTTATCACTCATTTTATCAACCATGTTCTCTTCATGTCTGAACAGGCCTTAAGCAGATAGATGCATGTAGATGGTTAGTACATAGGTAAGGGCTAGTGGGTTGTTAAGAGGTAGGTGGTAAAGATATCAGCTGAGCAAACACCCTGGTTAGCTAGGGCCCT
>Ga0209611_10014638_pt1 | contig 10429 bp, 4 predicted proteins | sample S1TSphgellanicum_3_FD_187693 | JGI IMG/M metagenome (GOLD analysis project Ga0209611, IMG submission 187693) | Host-associated microbial communities from peat moss isolated from Minnesota, USA - S1T2_Fc - Sphagnum magellanicum MG (SPAdes) (version 2) | ecosystem: Host-associated > Plants > Peat... | reverse complement strand
TTAATTTAAAAAAAAAATCATAAAATTTTCATCATTTCTAAAAATAATATAATTCGTGTCAAAGCTGCCAAGGAAGGAAGTAGGGTAGTTCACAACTGAGTGGACCCCCCATACACCCATTGTGAATCCAACTGCTCAGATTCATATCTTTTGGACGAGCTTTACAACTCTCATGTATGTAATGAACTTGGAAGCGAGAGAGTGAACCAACAGCCACCAGTAGTGCACCGGCCTCAACAGACCAGTGTTCACCGAACACCTAATAAGCTAGTCCACAATCCATTTGAAGCCCAATACAACTCAGTGCCTTTTGTGTCTTATGAGGTAGGTCTTCACCCGGCTCACCCCTCTCTCTCCCCCAGTGTTGTGCAGTTATTTGCTTTTTAAATAACCGGAGGTTCTCTTTCTTAAGGAACTCAGATGAAAAAACCCACTGATTTCAATTGTTTAGGAAACAACCCGTAAGTAGAGAACCACTGGTTACGGGTATTTCAATGCCATCAAAGAACCAACGGTTTTCGTGAAAGAACCAGCAAAAAATGGACCAGTTAGAAAGGCAGGTTTTTTTGAATTTTCAAAAAGTTTGAGAACCAAGGTTCTAGGTCAAAACCAAAATTGATTTGAGTTTTGAACCCTTGTCAAGTAAGTGAGTATATACCTGGGTTGATAACCGGTTGATATCTGTAACGGATTCTAATACTCGCACAACACTCAAATGGCTTTGCAAGGAGACATTAAGGGCCACAGTGAACCAGCACCCACCAGTGCACCATCCACTGGATGCCTGTTATGACTCAGTTGTGGATGATCCTCAACTGAGTTACTACCCGGTTTCATCTTGGTAACCCATTCTATAAGAAGTAGGTCTAACATATAGATAGACAGGTAGGTAACAAAATAGGGGACTACTAGGTACGTAGATAGTTTATACATAGTAGGTAGGGGCTGTTTTTACTACCTACCTAGTTGGTAGGTAGTAAATAAACCAACTGAGCTAACCACCATGGTTAGCTAGTGAACTGGAACCCAACAGAAAACTGTTTCCTGAGCACATATCATTCATCCTTGATGGTGCACTGGTGGGTGCTGGTTCACTGTGGCTGACATTAAGCACTCTAGATTAAGCTCATTTCCAGCTCATGCCATCTCCCTCTCTCCCTAGGGCAAATTCTATCATGCAAAACACAAGTCTAAATAACACGAGCTCTTTGCAGACCGAGTGCTTGAGGATTGATCTGTGTTCAGCTCATGAACTTCATTTTTTGTCCAGTACTGGAAATCAAAGAGTCCAAGTTTTCAGGTACCTTGGTCCCAAGTCCCAACCCCATCCCCCCTACCCCTTCTTGCCTTTGTTTGTTCATATGAATAAAGAAACATGAAATCACGGATGTCCTTTTCTTGTCGGTTTTAACTCTTTAAGTCTTCTAGAGTAGCTTCTACCGACCATTGGGCATCATATCATGAACTTGGGTGCACACTAACATGACCTCAATTCGGTTGAATAGAATTTGTAATCCTTATTGTGCTCATCACCCCATTTTTGCCTACACTAATACCCCTCTCTTCAATCATGAATACATGGGTAACTATTAGACATTGCATGAAAATGTTAAACAATTCATTGTTGTTCCATCCTTTAGGTGACAAATGTAGTTAAGGCTTTGCAAAAGTATTCATAGCATTGAAACCATTCTTTCAAAAAAATTATTGAGTTATTTGTATTCCCCCCAAAACCTCAACATAATTCTAAATATGACTCAATCTTTGCAAACTTCATGGTTTTGTGATTTGGGATTTGAAGATTCCTATCATTATTAAAATTTCTTTAAGAATCCCCACATCCCCAAAACAAGGTTTTGTTGTTGGTGGGGGGGGGAGGTGGGGTTATTACATGTTCTCATCACGTTCCCTTTAAATTCCCCAAGTTGTTCCCTAAAGCGTTCCCAATATCACCTCAATTTCCTAGGTATGTATCCAATTTTATTTTATTTTTCAAAATTTAATAAAGGGAATGCGGCGTCGCTACTGTTCCATAGGTGGGCCGACTATTCCCCAACTATTATTTCTTTTCTTCTTTTATCCTTTGACGGCTGTGCCCCCACCCGCCCTGTAATGTCCTAATTATATGATCCGACCCGCCAATCAAGCGACATTTAGGATTTTCTGGCCAATAATGTGCCAGATGGCCTCCTCAAGGCTCAAGTTGGGGGGGGAAAAAAAAAAAAAAAAGGCAAAAAAAAGGCCAAAAGAAAAAAGACAGGCGCATTTATAGATACCTACCTAACACATACGTAGATACCTACCTACCGGCTGCCTGCCTACTGCTGACATGTCGGCTGCAACCTATTACCGACCCCTATTGGAATTCGGTGCCCGGTTTCATAACCAATCAGGTGACAGAATGATGACGTGTTCATTCTCCATTGGGTATGTGGCTTATATTTACTACGTGGCCGAATTCCTGTGTGGCAGTGTTCGTCGAGTCGCTATTGGGTGGAATTGCGCAGATGTTTTGTGTTATCCAATCAACGGCCAGAGTTACCGACATGTCAACATGGGACATTAGGTGTCGAATCCAACCCACTTGTGCAAAATATTTGGACGGTGTGGACGGTGCAGCCTTGCTGACCTTTTTACACCTGTACTTACAGCCCACCTCTGTTTCGTTTTTTCTTTCTTTTTTTGGGGTTTTGGAGGGGCCGGGGGGATGGGGGGAATGGGAGACGGAAGTTGATGAGATTGGCTTTTTGTTCATGACCGACCCACTTTTCAAGTCTTCGGACTAGAGGGTCGGGTGGGTGTGTTGATGAGATTCTTCGGTTTTCCGTTCATGACCAACCCAGTTTTCAACTCTTTGGGGGTGGTGGGTCGGGTGTTTTGATGAGATTCGCTTTTTTGTTTGTGACCGACCCACTCTTCAACTCTTTGGGGGCATGGTCAGGGGGTGTGTTTGATGATGAGATTCATCTTTTGTTCATGACCGACCCACTTTGCAACGAATTGGAGATTGGAGGCTGTCGATATTGATGAAATTGTTAGTGTCCATGACCGACCCACTTTGCAACCGATTGGAGGCTGCATACTTTGATGAAATTGAAGTGTTCATGTCGGACCCAGTTTGGAACAGATTGGAGGCTGTGGATGTTGATGAGATTCGTTTTTTTGTTCACAACCGACCCCACTTTCTTTCCAATGGATTGGACTTCAAGAAAAATCATGAGAAACATTCCTGAGGTTCAGGTTGTAGAGAAAGAAAGAAGAGGACAAATTAAAGAGGTTCCGCCATTATAAATGTGGAAAAATAGGAGTGTTAGGTAAGGGACCGTAACATGGCCTCATACACCAGTTTCAGATGGGGAGGATACTGATGTGGGCCATTAGAGCATCTCCAACAGTGCTCAATATGTGACTCCAGAGAGTAAAATTTATTTGCGAAAAAGTTAAAATGTGCAGGTTTAGCTCAGGAAATTGGTTTTTTCGCACGAATTTTCGCACCAAATTAGTGGAGCTTGCGGTGGCTGTAAAAAGGCGCAACACTGTGGTACACCTCCAACAAAGAGTGGAATAAATTGGACCTGACTGCGGCTCAGTATTTCTGATTGGTCAATCATGATGATTGGTCCAGGTGGTTTGCTATTAGTAGCCACTCCTGTATATGCACATGCAGTTCCGGTTTCAGTTTTATTGGTGGCGTTACCAGAAAAAAGAGAGCTAAACTTAGACACTTAATTTTACTATCCAGACTTTACATACTGAGCACCGTTGGAGATGCTCTTACTAAGATGCCTCAACTGGCATAAACAACTATGTGGAAAATTCCTCCTGTCAGCAAGGGAGGGGATCAGCCTTTTTTGTTGGGAGCGAAATTTTGGACCTGTTGGCGAGTGTTTTGGGAATGCTTTATTGCAAAATCAATGATTTTTATAAAATTACCAAAACTCAATTTTTTATATGAAAAAGCCAGATTTCTATACATAGTTCAAGTAGGTAGCCAAAAAAAAACTTTATTAGTAGCCTGGGTAAATTGCATAATGGATGCTTGTGATCTTGGCTACAACACAAAATTGGGTAGAAATAAGAAAAAGAAAAGATATTGGAATGAGCTTTGGCCTTTTTTCTTTTTTCTTTTTGGGGAACAAATGCAAACCATTGCAAAGACAAAAAAAAGAGCCAAACACCCTTTGTAATGTTTAGACCTAGGATGCAAGAATTACTAAATATTGAACAATATTGTCATTGAAATTTCAACAAAATCAAAAATGAATTTTTAAGGTAAATTGGGGCACATTCTTGGTATGGTTAGAAAGTGTTCAATAAGTTTGGATTTGTGGGAGGCAATTTTATCATTATTAGACCTAAGGTGTATAAGATACTGAATTTTGAATAAAGTGTCCAAACACTTTCGTATCAAATAGAGGGGCTGAGTTCAAAGGGAAGTAGTTTCAAGCATATATTGTAACTATTTTTGTAAAGCAAAAGCTACAATGCCAAACTAAGAAGGCACATTGCTCGGCTTCTCTCTTTTCATGAATCCAACATACTTTTAAAAGAAATACAATGCGTCTAACTTCTTGGTTATGTTATATAGGACTTTATATTATGAATGATCATATTTTAAACTAACGTCATAACTAGCCCCTCCCATTGACTTCGAGCTAAAGGAACCACACAAGTTGGTATGGACTATATCTCCAATTTTAGTTGCTATGATTTTCACATCTTTCTTTGGAAATGGACTTCATTTTGCTTTCCCAAACACACAACCTTCACAAAATGGTGGCTCCTTGTTCACTAACAACAAACCATCTACCTCTTCTATTGTGATCTACATTGTATTGTCTAGCGATTAACATGACACAACTTTTGGTGCCATATCTCAAGTCTAGCATCTATTTATGTTTGCCAAATAAATGATCCAATTGATCATATGATCATCTCCTTTTTTATGTTAGCAAAATATACCTTGTGTGTGGGGTGGTTATGGGTTTATATGTAAGTGCGACGTTATATCATCAACTAATAACCCTTCCATACAATTTATGATCCTTTGCAAATTAGGTAACATGCATTTATGTACATGCACCATCTTACAACCTACCTTGATGGGTTTTATGATCAAGAAAAAATTCCTTCCAAACTTTGAAACATGCAAAACATCCTTCAACTTTGACATCTGCCATGTGTCACCAATCTTCACCAACACATCGATGTTTCACATTTTAACAATTAGAAATTCAAAGTTCCCAACTCCATGGACCATCTTATGATCATTTGATGTGTCATGATATATAGTTTTTGAACCACTTGCCATGTTTTATCATGTGTTGAATGCATCTTGTGTTTGAAATCCATGCATCTTTATACTATTGTTCAAGGGTATAAGCAAGATTAGGGTTACCACTAGGAATGTCACATGTCCCATTTCATGAAAGGGGTCAAATTTAGAACCAAATTGCCATCACATAATTTTGTATTTTTAAAGTTGACACATATTACTATATTGTGCATTTCTCGGATATTAAAATGATTCATTTCCAATAAGATTTTGACATGGTTTGATGAATTCATATACATGTTTCTTATGTTAAAAGTTCCAAGAAAGTCACTTTTTGGGGTCATGAACATAAGACACCAAACAAAAACATTTATTGACCCCATTTGATTTTATTTCCTCTTTCAAAGGATGCCTATGATCTTTACCTAAGGAAAACAACAAAAAAACACAATAAAATGTGTCACATTAATTACTTGTTTACTTTTCAACATTAGGAAAAATAGTCCTAGCAAGGCCATATGGATCATGAATGATTTTTTTTTAAAAATTAACTTGATTTTGGTTTCTCCTAGCAGGGCATTTCAAGTAGTATCTATTTATGTTGGATATTCATTAAAATATGAAACATTAGTATTTTAATCTCCCACTAATTGTTTTGGCATTCTTTGGGATTCCTTTCCCAAGGAAAAAAAAATTCATGAACCCCATTTTGAATTGACATGGATAGATGTGCAACATTTAATTTATTAAAATCTAAGCAATAAGAGTCATTAATTATGGGGGCTATATTTTACCATCCTTCGTTGGAGTTTAGGATTTTTGGAAAAGATTGCAATGGCAATACACCATTTTCAAATGATAACCATCACTATCTTTGAAAGTTCTTATAATCACAACATGTGTGAAGCCTTTGCAACTTGTGAATGTGCAACACATTGGACTTAGGACATGTGTATAATGAGACAACATTTTATAGGTCATGGTTTTAACAACAATCCATGTACATGTTGTGATGATGCGATTACAATGTTCATGTGTTTTGATGCCTGCAACTTGCCCACAAGACTAAGGTCTATGTTTACTCTCACATGTACATTTATTTTCTTGGGATTTGAATGCATCAACATTTTTAAAAGGTGTTGGAAAGCTCTTTACATCCTTTGGATTCATGTTTTGTTTGATTATCTTTTGGTTAGGCTCTTGTTTCATAGAGGAAAAAAAAAGAAAACTACATGTTTTCAATTTCATAATTTCAGGATCCAAGTAAAACATTCATAACCAATCTTTTGCATGTGTCATGGTTTATTTGACTTGGAAGTCTATACAACATATTGAGCTAAGCTTTATTGTTGTGGCCTTTAGTAGGGTTTTAAAAAGTTTCAAAAGGAAACCCTATATTTTTTCAAAGAAAGATGGGGCTTGGGGCTACCTTTGTAGGTTAACATTCCAACTCTTCTATCCTTCATTATTTTTCCTCTTTCCATCAAATATATTCTTATTCTTTGAAGTTCTTTTCGACCTCCGTCATTTGAACTGAGTGTTCTTTTAATCTTCTGCACATTTTTTTCAAAATAACATTTTTTCATGTGAGTTCTGTAGCTTAATTATGATGATATGATATGTAATTTCTACAAATTTATCTCATCTACAGTCTAGTCCCTTAACCAACTTGTCCATGGCTTCATCTCTTGGGAACCTTTTTCTTCTTCTTGGTGATTGTTGACTTAACATAATAACTAAAATTGATAGTGAACTTGAAATTGAACTTGGCATTGGTACCTTAGGCTCCATTCAAGTTGAAGATGTTGAAGAACCTCCCCCTCTCAATAAACAATGAACTTATGAAGATGGTGTCGTCCATGTTTTTTTTTTTTTTTGGTCTTATATTGTTTTATATTAAGCTCATTTTGTTATTTTTTTAAGATCTAGTTTCTTTTGAAGTTGTATTTGATTATGTAGAAATTGAACTTAACATTTGGTTTTTGCACTATTGAAACCTCATTCATAATCACTAATACAAAAGTGGGGTGCAATTCATTGGCCTAAATCACTATGGGACCTTAAAACTAAAATAGGTTCACTACACTTTAGTGATTTCACCTTGTTTAAAATTATTTCATTATAAGGTCAATATGTAAACATCATGTTTCACTGTTAATTGACATAATTCAATATTATAATTTAATATGGTAAATAAGTTTTTTTTATGTCGTTTTTAAAAATACCATATGTTATTTTAGGATATCCTAAGTTATTATAGGTTATTATAAATTGTTATATGTTACTTCAAGTTATATTTTAAGCTATTGAAATTCAATCTATCTTATGTTATTATAAGGTATCTTATCCTAAAATATAATAATTTAAAATAATCAATAATAGCTTACAATAGAATAACCAAAAATAACATATGGTAAATATCCTAAAATAGCCAACAATACACTATGATAAAATAACCAACAACAATCTATGGTAAATAACCTAGAGTAGCCAACAATAGCCTATGATAAAATAATATAAAATAAAATAATCTAAAATAGCCAACAATAACCTATGATGTAATAATTAATAATAGCCTATGGTAAAATATTTAGAATAACTAGTAATAACCTATGATATAATAACCAATAATAACTTAGGATAAAATAACATTAAATAACCAACAATAACCAACTATAAAATAGCCCATAATAACCTAAAATAATCAATAATAGCCTATGATAAAATAATTAGTAATAGCTTATGGTAAATAGCCTAAATTAGCCTTAAATAATTTATGATAAAATAATCAACAATACCTTAAATTCTAAAAATAACTTATGATAGTTAACAATAGCTTATGTTAAAATTTCCTAAAATTATTAATAATAACCTATGATATAATAGCTAATAATGGATTATGGTAAAATTGCCTATAATTGTCAAGAAATAACCTATGATAAAATAACTAACAATAGATTATGGTAAAATTTCCTAAAATTGCTGAGAATAATTTTAAAAATAATAGCCAATTATAATCAATGGTAAAATAATTTAAAATATCCAAGAATAACATATGATAGAATATTCAAAAATAGTCAATGGTAAAATAATTTAAAATAGCCAACAATAACATATGATATAATAATTAAAAATAACCAATGGTAAAATAACCTAAAATAGTCAATAATAGTGTATGATAAAATAACCAACAATAACTAATGGTAAAATAGCCCAAACTAACCCAAAAAAACCTAGAATTGGTAACAATAGCCTACAATAAAATAGCCAAAAATAGCCAATGATAAAGTTTTCTAAGATAGCCAAAAATAGCAAATGGTAAAATAGCCAATAATAGTGTATGATATAATAACCAAGAATAACCAAATGGTAAAATAGCCTAGAATATCCAATAATAGTCTATGGTAAAATAATTTAGAATAGTCAACAACAGCTTACAACAAAACAACCAAAAATTGCCAATGATAAAATAGCCTAAAATAGCCAACAATAACTTATAATAAAATAACCAATAGTAATATAACCATGTGTAGTAGGTGCATGATGCAAAAATTGTCATTGCCTCATTAAAACATACCTTAATGTTAGGGATGGGAATATGCATAATATATGTACAAGCATCAAGGTGTTTTAATATGTCAGTAGTGGTCCTTTGTGTTTTGCATATTTGAAGATTTTCTTGAAATTCAATGGCTTAGACTTGTCTCTACATTTGTTTTTACTACTTCATGATCTACTCTTATGTCCAATTACATCAAACAAGGATATGAAAATAGTTGTTTTGTAAGTCTTGACTACTTGGATCTACCATTTCATGGTGCAAGTGTTATGTAGGTCTATTATTGGACCATATTGAATATGGAGTTAACATTTGATCTATGATTCATAACTAGGATAACTAGCTCAAGGATTTGTATGATGATTTAATGTATTTAATGGATGTTCATAGAGATTCATGGAGATAGAGTTGAAAGGATCAAAACATTTAAATTAAAAAGTTAGCAAGTGATTTGGTGGAGTTTCACCAAACTAACCACCATGTTTGTTATTTTGTAGGTTTTCCAAACAATATATATCTAGAGCTACCTCTTGGGGATCCTAATCCTCAAGGTTGTATTTTTGTCATTATTTGATACATTGTTGTTTCATCTATTTTTGCCATTGCAAAGTAAGTTGAATCATCTTAAACTTTGTTTCAAAGTTGTGCCTTGAGTTTAATTTTATAATGTTTAGCTCTATAACCTTTTAATGTGCACAAAGTGGATGCAACTCTTTGAACTACTTAAAAGTAAGTTGACTCTAGTGTAGATGAGTTTTTTTTGAAAAAACATTAAAGACTATATGCATTAAGTACAATAAACTTTGAACTAGTTTTAGTATTGGAAAAATGGAGTAGCTTGAAAGTTTAATAATTTGTATATTTTAAAAAATTCTTGGCTAATAGTGACAATTATGAAATGTTGCATTTTAAATTAGGTTTATACTTTGTGTATTCTTTCGGGTTTTGTTAAGGAGATTGTGTTGTCAAGTTTAACTATTTATAAACAATATATGTTACATACTATAAGCAAACCATGAGATGGCCAAGGTACATGTGTTCATTTAAAGGCTAATGTTGCAAGAAAGGAAGCTTAGAATGAAAGGCAGTAGTGTAAACAATGGTGAAAATTTGTAGTTGGAAGTGCAGTGGCCATTGTTAATGAACCTATTCTAGAAGTTAACATGTTTATGAATCTAGACATATCAACTAGCATATATGCAGACTTGTTAATAATGGTTCCATCAGACTACACCTAAAGGTTTTAAGTTCCAATGATTGTTGCTTCCAAAGATTTTGAAGCACCCAATCTGGAAAGATGTATTGACAATTTTTTTTGATTTAGAGAATGCACATAACACACTCAACAACTTGTCAAGAGGATGGTAGTTTGTTAAAGGTAACCACTCAAAGGATGAGCAATGTGCTTAAAGTATTATATTTCTTATGGTGGCATCAAATTCCATTTGCAACACTTCCCAAACCAGTGCATTAATAGGAGTTCACCAAAAAAACTTCAAACAAAGGATGGAAAGGAGGTTGTCTTTTGAATCTCAAATGGATAAAGCTCCTTGGGCTTTATGTGGGGAGGTTAAAAGTAAGGATGTTTTGTTTTT
>Ga0209611_10014633_pt1 | contig 10433 bp, 9 predicted proteins | sample S1TSphgellanicum_3_FD_187693 | JGI IMG/M metagenome (GOLD analysis project Ga0209611, IMG submission 187693) | Host-associated microbial communities from peat moss isolated from Minnesota, USA - S1T2_Fc - Sphagnum magellanicum MG (SPAdes) (version 2) | ecosystem: Host-associated > Plants > Peat... | reverse complement strand
CCCCCCCCATAAAATTTGCATGGAAAGTCCATTGTCCACTCTCCACACCAAATACACTTAGAAAAAAAAACCTCCCCTCCAACCTGTAACCTCCCAACCCAAAACTTAAAAGAAAAAAAATCCAAGGCACCCTGAAAGCATGATTACATTTCCCATTGGCTGGATGAAATTTCTCTCCTCAAAAAGGTTCATCACAATTTTTCGCCTAAGCTATTACCCCTCACAACAAACACCTCGGCTATATAGGTGAGAAGGGGAGGATTTTGGGCAAATCATATGGGTTTGATATTAGGTGCTATTGGGAACACCCTTGAAGAACACATTGAGAACATGGGGAACAACTTGAGAACATGGTAGGAACACATCAACAACTCATGAAAAAAAAAACCTCTCCCCTCTCCCCCTGCCCCCAAAACCCAAATTAAAAAGATGGGGCGCCTAAGTGGATGCTGCACCTTCCCATTGGCTGCATGTAATTTTTATTTCCAAAATTGTTAGTTACCTTTTTGGCCTAATTTAATGGCAAGGAAATAAATTTGAGGAAATAGTCACCTCTCCTATTAATTAAATGAGGTGCCTCCCAAATTCTTTTTTTTGGGGCAACATGCCAATTTGATTGCCCCATCACTCCAAAAAAAAGAAATAATGAAGACTCCCAAAACAGAAGGCTTTAGTTTGAACTTTACAGTTCCTCCCTTTTGGCCCACCTATATAGGTGAAAGGAGGACACCATTTTTCAAGGCATATAAAAGTGAGGAGGTATGGAGAAAATGTTGGGGAAAATATTGGGAACCCATTGGGAACTTGAAAGGAACATAGTGTGAACACATTGGGAAGTTGGGAAAAATGAAAAAAAATCTCTCCCCACACCCCCTCCCACCCCACCCCACCCCAAAACATAAAAGGAAAAAAAACAAGGCACCTTGAGTGCATGCTTGGGCCTTCCCATTGGCTACATGAAAATTCTCTTCCCAAAAAACTTCATCACCATTTTTGGCATGGGCTAACACCCCTTGCAAAGAAACACCCCACTTATTCAGTGTTGGGGCACATTTGATTTTTAAAAATAATTGATGCGTAGAAGTGGACAAAATGGACTTTGATACATAACACTTTAATCTTTTGCTTATTTGATCATTTTGTTTGCAAAATGGGTTTACATACTAGTGGTCCTCTAAATACAGGACAAAATTTAGGGCAAGTTTTTCAACTTTGAAATACTCCTTTTTAATCTATAAATTTTCCTCCTTGCCTTTTTCCTTTTTCGAGCTCTTTACCCACTGTCTTTTTTTCTTTCCAGCTCTTGTTCAATTGTTTTTGTATTGCTAAATACTAGTGAAATCACTATGTCGCAAATGTAAATAGTGGAAGTGAATAGTTGTAGCCTTTTAAAATATGTAGTATAGTGTGATTAATATTAACTAGACGTGAGGACCCCAGTTTTTTTTCTTTTTTGATGGACATGTTCAATTGGCCTGTATCACAAAAAAATGTGATCAAACTTTAAGCAGCCACAAAAATAGATGTATTGTAGTCTCCTTCTTTGGGTTTCTTATAAAGGTTACAAGTTACAACGATAGAATGTTAACCATAACCTAAGTTCACAAAAAATAAATATTGTTGGGTAAAAGTGACTGAAAATATGAGAAATCATTTAATCAAGGGTGGAAAGGTTTATGAGATGATGAAAACATAGCTAGTTAAGACAAAAGTAATCAAAAGGCGTTATTGGGAAAGAATATATGATGGGGGCAACATAATGGAAAATAATCCTTGTAAGGTAATAGTCAACACAGCCCACTAATGGACCCCTTGCGCCCCACCCCCCACTAGGGTGGCCTACAATGGACTTGCCTTGCTTTGTTGATAACTATGAAGTTTCATGGTGACTTTCCTAGGCACACATTGTGTTGACCAAGTGAGTTGTCTTTTCCAGTGACGGGAGGAATAATGTGTAGCCTTTAAACATGGCGAATTGGTGTAAATTTTCCACCATCATCTGGGTAGGCATAATCACCATAATAGGAGTTTAGCTCCCATTCGCCACACAGAGTTCTTGGATGAGGTTTTGGGTGTTAGGTTGCATCTAGTCACGAAATGTTTTTTGCCAGATTTATCCTGTTAAGGACAAATTTTCTACTAATTTTCTATCATTTTGACAGTTTCGTGGAAACTTGTCGTGCCAATAAAGCTAAATTTTCTATGGGATCATCGTCCGTCATGCTAAATTTGTGGTGAGATGAATGCCACCCATGTTCCAACACAAAACACAAAAAGTAAAAAAAAAATTGGTATTTATGTTAAATGATGCACTCCCAAGTTCCTAGTTAGACCCAAAGTGGGTCTAAGTTACTCTCACAGCGGAATTGTGAGGAACTCGGGGCATGCTCCCAATTCTGAGCACTAAAAGGGGTAGAGGGCCATGCTGAAGCTCCGAGATGGGATTAGGAAAAATGACAAGCTTTAGTTACTTACTCGAACCTACATCAAACCAACCAACAAGTTGGTTAGTTCACTTTCTGGGGCACCTTTAATGCTAGGACAAGCCACGGGCAACTTTGGACTCACAGGATTCACAAGACTCACCACGGCCCGGACTCGGGGGAAGCCACCACCTTCCCCCATATAGTATACTATGTGCCTCTCCACAGCACCCACGTCCGAATGGCTTTTTGTCCCGGGACTCCCAAGGAGGAGTCCTAAAATTGTCCCGGTTTGGACTCCTAGGACTTTGCGATGTCATAACACTTTGCTCAGACCTCGGATTGAGATGAGGTTTAAATCAAACTTGTAGTTCTCCTCGAGAGCTCTCCAATGGTATGTCACACTCCACCTGCACACACCGGGATCGGGTCAATTCCCGACTTTTAGTGGTCAAGAGTCAAATTGCCAGTTTGACTCCCGGCCCTTCTTTTTGCAATAACTTGTGCTGCAGATGTTCAAATGGCCCATGTGAGCCCATTTTCGACATCTACACTTCGATATCTTTTCAATGATATAAAGGACATCCCAATGCAAGGTGTTTTGACCCCTGCAATCGAATTCTAAAGTTTCAGGAGTCCCAGAGGACTCTCAAGTCCCAATTTTGGGAATGTGGGTTTCATCCTCACACTCTCTCAAAGTGGGGTTGTGAAATTAAATCTCTAGTGAGATGAATGACACCCATGCTCCAACACAAAACAAAAAAAATTAAAAAAAGGCTGGTATTTATGCTAAATATTTGGTGAGATGAATGCCACCCATGCTCTAACGTAAAACAAAAAAAATAAAAAAGAGGTTAGTATTTAATCAAATTGACTTGTCTTTTCTAGTGATGGAAGGGGTACAGTGTGAGGGAGACCAGGTCTTTAAACCGATTGAGTTGTCCTTTCCAATGGCTTGCCTCGAAATAGAAGCAACTTGCTCTCATTGTAATGTCATTGACACCGTTTACTTGTAAAATGCACATAAAATCAAAAGAGGAGGGCCTCTGAAGCCTTTTGCAACTCATGTCATGCTAGCAAAATGATAAAAAAAATTATTAACTTATTAATGTAAACACCCAAAAACCTCAATAATGAGAAGGATAAACAAGTCTGCAAAGTATTGATTTTCATAAAATCTTTTTTTTGCTTGAACCACCATTGTTATGGCCATCCTCAAAACAATGCAACACACAAAATCAAGTCAATTCAAATGGGGTCAACAATGACAACATCGATCAATATGTGAATGTCATCAATCAAAAACACAATGTTGATTAATTGGTATGAGGATTTGAAGGTAAGAAGTGGAAGAACGTGGGTCTGCTCACACGCAACATGTTAACCAACACCTTTCATGATGGATGCAAAGGCATCCTACACAACATCATGGGACATTGTCATTTCCCTGCCATGAGTGCAATAAAAAAGGTGAATTTTCATGGGGTCTAAAGGTTGGCAACATATGCAATTTGACGAACCAAGGGCCACTGAATGGGGGAGGCCCAACCTAGTGTGCATTCTGGAGGAAACAACATCTAAGGCCAAATGGAAAAAAAATGATTTGACGAAGAGACAACCAAGCTCCCACTTTTGGCCATGTGCAAGATTTCAAATGTGTGCAATATGAATCCAAATGCAAATAAAAATGAATGCTAGAAAAGGAATTAATGTGCAAACATTTTAAACTATTATCATGAAGTCAATTTGTGCCCTTTTCTATAAGTTATTCAATAGGGGGGTACACTTGATGCTACCATCGTACAAAAAAGCTTTTACACCAACCTCAAGTGGGCTTGGAATGGGACAAACCTAAACTATTTGCCTTTATCACCTCTAATACGAATAGATGAAAATCTACCAAGAATCTCAACGAGATGACAAGGGCAACGAGCACCCAACTCCCAAAATATGTTGTCAACATGATAACCTTAAACGAAATGAGGCTTGCCCTTTTAGAAGAAATGGGGAGAAAAATTTGTCAATGCATTAAGGAAGCCTAGGGCATTTTAAAGAATTTGGGTCTAAGAACCTCCCAAAAACCCCATAAAGGTTGAATCAAAAACCACAAATTGATGCCAAAAGCCCAAAAAGGGGAGGAAAGAACACAACAATAAAAAGGCCTTGGGGTGAAACATTGATTTAAAGGATAGTAAAAGCAACATAAACATCCATGAACCTTAAGAACACATCAACATCTCGAACATCATCATTTAAGGCGGCCTACAAAAAAGAAATGGAAAAAGAAATAGAATTAAAAGGTATACCTAAAACCTTGATGTCATTTGTAGGGTAGCAAAAACCAAGAGGGGAGAACTTAGGAGGGAGGCCTAAAGGGGACCAAGCTGAATACTTGTGGGGTTAAATGGCTAGCCCCATAGACACTAATTGGGAGATGAAATGATTAAAAGAAAAATCTTGAGATGATAGAAACAAGGCCAAGGATGTGGGGTGTCACTAATTAAAGAAAGGACAATACAAAAAGGAAAAACCCCTGAGGAGTAATGCAAAGCACAAAAGTGGGCAAGAGCAAAAAGGGCCCTAACAAGCAAATCGCCCTAAAGCACGACAATAGACAAAAGGAGGATAGAAAAATTTCTCAAAAAGGAATGATGACTAAAACAAAGGAGACTTTAGAACATAAAAAACATGAACAAAAGGGAAAAGTTGTGATAATTGGCCTCCTATAGCCCAAAGCTCCTAGAAAATGGACTTACTCAAAATGGAGTTGCAAATGTTTGTAATGTCCACCTAAAGTACCACCCAATTGGGATGGATGTTTAGTGCAAACCAAATACCATGAACCACAACCTTAGGGTGATTGCATACTACAATGGACCATTATGGAAGTCATAATGGTAGTTTTTTTGAATTTGATAAATGTTATCACATACAATTTTTAACTCTTGTTGAATATAACAAAAAGGGATTCACTTATGTGAAGTTAACACATTAAGTTTATAAACATTAAAAAAAACATCAAAATCATGAATGATCAATTAGTAATGGACTTTACAATCTTGGTGAAACAAAGTGTCACAAACTATAAAATTTTGGATATGGATTTTTATCTCACAATGTGTTTATGCAGTGTATGTGAATATTTTAAATATAAAATATTTGAAGTTTAGAACATTAAAGGTTCATTTAGTGAATGAAACATTGTTTTAACTTTTGTGTTCCATGACATCAAATATGCAGCCTTTAAAATATTGCAAAGTCCATAAAGGCATAAAAAATGTTGATTTTCTTAATTTTGTTTCAAGGAAGACCTTTTAAATGGTTTTTAACATGGTGGCCCCAAAAACAATTTGGAAAGAATTGAGTTTTTGGAATGAAAGTTACATGGTCAATTTTAAGCCAATTTCAAATACACTAGAAATGGACTTTCAAAAGGGACTTTGATTTGCTGGTTTTGGTCCAATTTAATATGCTTTCATCCCTCATGTTTGGTCCTAACAACCACACTGAATTGATGTGGCAATAAATGTGAAGAAAACGCATCACAAAATTGAAGACACAATGCCCTATTCACTAACCAATAAAACATTTCGTCTACTATTATCAATTGAACGCCATTTCAAGGTTTGGCCAAAGTTGAAAATGTAATAGCACCAAGAATCCGAACAACAGACCTTGGGATACTACCTACAACCACATGGGAAACTAGTTAATGGAGTTGAATGAAACCATTTGATAAATCTTCTAAGTCAAAAAAATCTTGGAAATGTTCAAAGACCATGCCTAAAGGACTCTTAGTTGACAAATGGGACAAGCACATGAATGCCGACCTAAAAAAATCAAAAGAAGGCTCAAGGTATGCATCTAGTTGAAAATTCATCAATGAATCCAAGTAAAGGGAATTTGAGCTTCAAGGATGTAAAGTTCATAAGGCATTGATTGTTTAAGAAAAAGTTGAGGCTAGGGCAATGGGGGCAAGAACCTTGGTAGTGTGTGTGAATTCCTTTACACACCCGAGGGCTAAGCTTTGTTCAAGTTGACAAGCATGGGGAAGGATGGGTGTAGGATCTAAAGAGGGCACGGTCACCACAAGAGCCTGATCTATAGGTAGTGCCACCACAAGCACTTATGCATTGAGAAGATGTTTTGCTTGAATTATGTTCGTGGCAACGGATTCATTAATGTAAGGGGAACATTCCTTTGCACCTATTTTTTCACTACACCTGAACATATATGCATTATGTTACCTTGGTCAATTTGTAACTTTTGTAGACCTTTTATTCTCCCAACCCTAGACACCACATTCGAGTTTGGCACAATAGCATAGGCTAGAGGAGGGCAGCCCATGAGTGGAAAAAAATAAGTTCATGTGCCCAATTTGGGGATCCCATCCTGGGTTTTCCCAATTTGGTCCTTTATTGGACCTCTATCCTTAAACTTTACAGATAACACAAAACCAAAGGATGAAGGAGCAAAAAGGGATGAAAATGGGACCATGTATAACTTTAATATGCAATTGTGTGGGTGGTGGTGTACACAATTTAACAAATCCAAGTGCAAACATGCAAATTAATGTTGGGCAAGCATAAAAATTTGAGTATTGTAGTTGAATAGCCTAGTAGGTTTGTTGGGTTTCTGTCAAATAATTATTTAATTATGAAAATTTCATTTTGACACACAAAATATTCTAGAAATTTCCAAAATATGTTTAATTTTCCTTCACAAAAAAAATTTCTTAGACAAAAATATTGAAATTTTCAACATGTTTAAAAATAAGAAATTTTTTTGAACATGTTATTCAACTAGGGTATGTCCATCAATGTAAAGGTAAAATATTATTTTAAAAAAAATATCAATTGGTAAAAGTTATATAAGCTTGAAAAAAAAATCCAAACCAAATAAGGGTAAAGGTATTATAGGTTTTGCAAAATCATCAATTTAAGTAAAGAGGAAGGGGAATATTTTGTCATCTATCCTATATTTACTATGCAGATATAGATGGTTGAACATAGGATAAATTCAAATATTTAACATAAGTACGGCACATTACCAAACTTGGAGAAATATCATAAGTTGTGCATTTGGAATTGCAAACATGAACCATGAAATTTCAAACATCCTATCAAACAAATAACAAACTAAATTGATGCCAATTAATACGTTAAGAATATATTCAAAACATTTTTATAATGCCAAAATTTAAATAAATTCCAAGAGCATATGATAAAAATCTTGCTTACAATAATCAATGTAATGAACAATTTTAAATGCCAAAAATAGATATTTTTAGTAGTTTGTTGCTTTAATTTGAAAAAAATCATCAATAATGGTGCATGCACTGTAATATGTGGAAATGCATGTATATATATGTTACGATTTTGGCATATACTCTTTTTTTCCAACTTGAAGACAATTGACATCCCCACATAAAGGTAAAGTGCCTTTCATTTGACATTTACAATAAGGGTAGGGTGAGTCTAATTTTTCTACTAGCCAAGGAAAATATATGCCCTACCTTATTATACACTAATGGGTATTAGTGTAGCATAGGTTGTTAACTATTTTTTCCTTTTAAAACTACTCAAATTTCAATATCTCCCACACCTTATGTCTAAAAATTTCCAACACCATTAACTCCTACTCACTGAAGGCTATCCAGTAATATTCAAAGTGTGCCCAAATTCTCTTATAATTTTTAGTTTTTATCTAAATGAATTTTTAATGAAAAAATTGTTCAATATTCAATAACTTCACCATAAGTCAAAACACTGTGAAAAAAACTCACCTTTAGTCATTGAAAGCTTTCTAACAATACCAAGATTGTATTAAAAGGCACCATGGTTTGGGAGATCTAAACATGAAAAACAAACAAACAACCTTCCTTCATAGATATATTCAAGGTAAAAGACTTACCCACCCAACATTGGTGCACACATCCATGTCAATATTATGATTATCTAGGTGATAAAAATAAACATGTTAAGAGCTTTGCTAACCTCCAATGACATTGAACAACCCATTGTCTACTCACTTATTGAAGCTCATTGTCGATAAAATAATAGTATGAAAAATGTTTTGTTAACTTGTCATGTTTTTTCCATCACAAACATGATAAATTTTTTTTAATTGTTATATTCCACTTATTTTTAAATCAAGAAAAATTGTGGTTAAAAGAAAAGATCATCATAAAAATTCAATATAAGTTGAGATATTCTTTACAAAATGACATGATTATAGACAAAATACAAATTAAAAATCATATCCATGCATATGGTGTAAAGTTTCAATGTATAATAGACTACCATGATTGCATTTTTAAAAAATATTGATATGGTTATTAATGCAAACCTTGTCCTCCCCATCTAGTGATGGTGTTGTATGAACACTAAGTTGGAATTTGGACCATTCCTTGTATTCCATGTGACATAAACAATACAATGGCAATGAATAGATTATTGTGGTCAATCTTATGTAAGAAAAGCCAATCATGAACACAAATGCATGGATTGAAACATAAAAATGTGACAACTTGAGAGGATCGCATACACAAAATTAAAAAAACAAATGATGCGCACATTAAATCACAAAATTCACATTGTAATATTTGAGCATCATAAGCTAGCACAAAAATATATCTTGCCCATTTCAATTTGTAATCCTTGGGCAATGAAAATAAAATCTAAATTAACCAGTAAATTTTTATTCCATTCATCTTGTTTATGATTTATTTCCATTTCGATTGTTATGTGTGATGGGAAGAAGGATGCCATGTGACATTTTTAACATATCATTTATTTTTCATTGTCATGCCAAGTGCCATGTCACTTTAATAACCCCCAATTCTATGCACCTTATGGGAAAAAATGCACATACTTTATATTAAATAATATTTGAGTTACACACACCCAAATAACAACTCTCCAATATTAACCAAATGCACCTTTTTCTTTAGGAGACCCTTCCATGATTTTTTCTACAGTATCAAATAATAGCAATGTTGATCCATTGCTTTTGGTTGTTCTTTTGGCAAATGTTTTTTTTGTTAGAATTGGGAAATTATTAAAAATTACAAAAACATCTATTGAACATTAGGATGAATTTAAAATTAGGAAATTTTGATTTTAAAAAAATCAAATAAGGTGCAAACACAATAAAAATAACCATTCATGCTTATAATTTAATCCTTATAAAAATATTCAACTAGAAAAATATAGATTTATTAATTTATTATTAATTTATTCTAATTCTTATGACCCAAAAAGATGTTGCTTATGTTATTATATAAAACTATTAGCAAAAGTGATATCATTACATCATCTTATAATATTTCTTTCACCATCAAATATTTTTTCTTTATAAAAGCACTTCATAGTTGGCAATGACATCAATTGAGGCACAACAATCATCAATGAAAAATATTCCCACCAATTGAAAAGGTTTTGTCATTTGAATGAGATGATGGTAACATTAAGAACCATGTCAAGGAATGCTTATGGAATCAAAAATGGCCAAATAATTTTCTTTGTCCCTTTTTAAAAAATGCTTTTAGAATTTTGATTTTTTTTTCCCTCATGTTGATCCAGTACATGTTTTAATATATGGCTTGCAATTTATTTTTAAATTAAAAAATGAAAATTATTACAAAATTGTATTACAAATAGTGATGACCCTTTCATAAATCATTTCCTTAATTTAAAAAATTCATAGCTAAAATATACTCACTCAATTAATTGCTTCAACACCCCCATTGGTGTGCGCACACACACACACCATATATATATTCCATTTGCATTTTTATGACCCAAAGGATAATCTTTGAGAACATTCCAAAAAATATATAATTAACAAAAAACCTTCAATAAATTATTTGAAATATCTAATCGGATCTTGTAAGACAATATATTTATTTATATTTATTTTAAAAATTAGCTTGAAGTCAACTTCAACAATTCAACAAATTTTAATACTTCATTAAAAATCTAACAAATACCCTTTTAAAAAGATAAAATT
>Ga0209611_10014630_pt1 | contig 10435 bp, 6 predicted proteins | sample S1TSphgellanicum_3_FD_187693 | JGI IMG/M metagenome (GOLD analysis project Ga0209611, IMG submission 187693) | Host-associated microbial communities from peat moss isolated from Minnesota, USA - S1T2_Fc - Sphagnum magellanicum MG (SPAdes) (version 2) | ecosystem: Host-associated > Plants > Peat... | reverse complement strand
GCAGAAAGGAAATCAGCCCAAGAGTGAACAAAAATCTGAGAGTGCTCTGGACTATACCCACAAATTTGCAGTCACTGCTCCTTGCAGTACGTATTTCCCATTCTTCTTTCATGGACTTGTGATATCTGATTCCCAACAAATTTGTCTAGATTCCTGTGGGCATTGCTCTTTTAGGTTTGAAGAAGTTCTGGGCATTCTGCACAACTGCAGTATATGATTTGGATACATTTGATGTGTTCTTGCACTTCTGAATGTCATTAGCACCTTCTGGTATTGAGGGTTCCAAGGAGTGACTGCTTTGGAACAAATGCTTATTGTTGTGCACCAGAGCATGTTCTTGATTGTGTTAACCCTGATATTGCACAAATTTGATACAGCATTACAGCAGAAGCCAATGGAAATCGATCCGCATAGACTGTGCCAGCGTCAGAAGCAAATTGACTATGGTAAAAACACACTCGGATATGAACGATACCTTGAAATTCTTCCAAGGTAACATCATGCAAATCCCAGTGTTATACTGTGGACTAAAACCTAGAATAGCAATGGAGTTGCATTCCTGTTGCCCTCGTAAGGTTGAAGCTTTGTAGTGATGTAGAGTGATATTAAGATTGTCCATTAGCTTACACTGCAACAGCTTTGAATTCCTTCTTGCATTCTGGCTGGTGCTTTAATTACAGTACTATCCTGTTTATTTCAAGATGCAGATTGTAATAACTGCTGATTCATTGTATCTCTATTCATGTAGGGTCTTACGGAAAAAGCAAGATCCTTGCACCCCTGACATTAGACAGGTTTGCAGCAAGCGTAGCTGGGATGGTCAGATCCGAAAGTGGCGGCGTTTGTTGCATGAGTATGACCCACCCAAAGCTGATGATGAGGAAGATCCTGAGATGTTTGACCTGGCAAGGAAACAAGAGGTTTCAAGCTCACCTATGGACAACAGCAATTCAGAGGTCCAATTAGAGGCAGATAAATTTGTCGAAGATGTGGATTTGACAATCTATAATGATTGGTGTGATGAGGAATCTTAGTGCTTCCTTTGATACTTTGTGGCAGTTTGAAGATAATTGTGGGCTAGTTGAGTAGATCTAAAGCTAGGGTTACGCATCATATGTCATGGGTGAATTTCTCAGAGGTGATTATGTCTGCTCCAATGACTGCTGGATTGTTTCTATTTGTGCCAAATCCATTGTTTGGTGCTGGAAGCTCACAATCAGGTTTCCAGTGTTTGGCATTTATCTCACAGAAGCTGGCTTTGCCCATGATGCAAACCTTCTGTTATAGGTAGTCCATACAGAGCTTTCCATTACCACTCAAGAAAATGACTTGACACTAGTCAACAAATTCTTCAGCTATGGAGACGGTCTTGATGGTTGCATCAATTCATTAGCTGAACTCATTAGAAACAATGGAGGTTGGAGATATCTTGTTGGGTTCAGCTGACAAGCAAGCCCAATTGGGCTGCTCTTTGTGCTCAACAAAAGCATTATTTGTGACCACAACTTGAGGTTAGTGTTCTAGGTTTTCATGAGGCTTTTTTCCTACTAGGGGTGTGCAAATGACCTTCGCTTGACAATGTTAAGTACTCAGGTCAATTATGATAGAACCCAGATTTGGTTTTCAAAGTAGTTAGATGCAGAGTCCTAATAGATTTGGTTTCTTATTAAGGCAAAATAAATTGTTTAGTATAAGCATATGCAAATCTTTAATATTGGTGCACAATTTAGATTCCTTGACCTTTTTTTTTAAGTTATTTTTTTTAGTGTTTGGTTATTAAGAGTTATTTGTTTGCCTAATGATCATGAAATTTCCTAAATACACAATCAACTCCAAAGTTGTTGGACATCCTTCAAGAAAATCAACCTTTCCAATCCCACCCACTTACTTTATGAGATAAGGTATTAACCAATGTAAGCCCCTTCTTTTGAAGGGAACCTCCAATCCTTTTTTTCTCTATGTTGTACACGTGGAGGTTTGAGCTTGGATTTTCAAATTTTAAAGCCATGATTCCAACTACTGTATGCCACATGTGTCCAAGTTTTCAAGAACCTTTGAAAATCATGCATTTGATTTCATGTACACATTACACACTCTCATGGTTGGATAATTGTAGACATTCCTCAAGATTAGATATTGTACAGTTACAAAGTTCTACCACTAACTAAAACCAATTAATTACTTGTAAAAGTTCAAATTACTAGTCAACTTTTCAAAAAAAAGTTTAACTTGTTTATGTAAAGAATCTAAACTTTATGTTCAATATTTTTTTTTTGTGAAGGTTTGTTTCTAGCAAATGGCTAGTTCTATGGTTTGATTCTTTAAGTTCTATCAAAAGGATGGTGGTACAAATCCAGGTCACAAGAATTTTGGACTATAGTTGAGCATTTCAAAGATACGGAACTTACTAAAATTGGTTATAACTAGTGTTGGGTGGTTTTCAGTTTTTAAAAAAATTGACGAGTTCCAATTCCTATACAAAGTTATGAGAGGCAAATTGGTTCTTGAAAAAAATTGGGTTGGTAAAAACCAGTCAAGGTATTAGGATTCTTATTTTGATCATACTCAATGGATTATATGTCAACCATAACGGTTTTCACAAATGCAATAATAGGTAGAGTTTTCTATGAAACTTTCATTTATTAAAAAGGAAACTTTTTGACATTTGAAAAAGTAAAAACATATTAAAAATTGATGACAAAGTTTGCAACAATGTTGTCATTCATCTAAAATTGATATCTTCACAACTTATCCCTTTCAAAAGTTCCTTGAAACTTCTCTAATTCCTCTTCTAAATCTAAATTAATTTCAATGAGTTCTACCAAATTAAAGGGGGACTTACAACCCAACCCTAAGATCATTTGGCCAATTTGTTTCTCACAAAAATTAATTTGTTTGAGTTATTTAATTACAAATAACATCTCCTTAGATTAATAAATATTATAATTTGAAAAAGCTAATTTCCATATAATTTGTAATTAAACAATCCCCAAGATTTCACAAGCCAAGAATTCAATAGTGAAAAACAAAGTTTCATATTTCTATCACCATTGAAAAGGACATTTGATATTTTTGACATTAACTTGATATTGCTAGAAAATCAAAAGCTCTCTATTCACAAGCTCCTTTGTTAATTTGATTGTGTTAATTGTCATCTCAAAAACATCAAAATTACAATCTTCATCAACTCCTTAGTCAACAATGTTGATTTCAAATTCAACCAAGGGGTGCAAATAATGATGACATTTCATAAACATGAGATATAAATATTTTGTATCATATTCCTCAATAATGGCCTTCATTGGTTCATGGTTAAAAAGTGAAGACAATAAATGAAGATTCCTAAATCTAGGGTCCAACATCAAGAAAAGCATATTATGGATTATTTTCCTTTCATATTTCCTTAAAAGGTAGAGAAAAAAATCCAAAACCCCAACAACTTTTTTTTTATGTTGACAACCAAACTTGTTAACTCAAAAACAACATTTGCATGTCATCCATAAGGTTATTAAAGGAAGTTGCAATTTCAATTTCATTCTTGAATTTTAAATTCATGGATATGGAAAACTTTAATGCATCGCTTAACAATCAATAACCCCTAGACTAGTTCAAAACACAAGTAGATAAATAGTGCCAAGGTAATCGATAAAAATATAGGAAATGTGTCATGTCAAAGGAGGTCATAGTCACATTCAGAATATTTTGCATGTTATAACAAAGTATGATAGCTTCCTAAAAATGATAACCTTACTACCAAATCTCCAATGACAAAAAAATATGTTAGATTATATTTTGCGCTAGAATTTCAAAAGGAAATGGAAATCAAAACATCTTTAGCAAACATAAAATGATACCTTGTTTTCATTGGGGTATTCAATTTCCTTGGGTAGACGATAATTCAAACATGCCTTATTCCACTCTTATCTACCTTTCATTGATTTTTGGACCCAAGTGATACACTTCTACAAATCCTTTGTGTAACCTTTGCAAATTGTTTAATCCATTGTATCATATTAACATAGTTTAGAGAATGCACGGAAAGGTTCCCCCAAACCCAATACTTACCAAATTTGAATTTTTTTGGTATGAAAATGAATCTAGGGCAAACCCATGATGAGGTGGTACCACTAAAAACCACCTCAAGGGATTCCTTAAGGAACCAAAAGTGACCAAATCATTTTCCTTTACCCCTTCCTTTAAACATTTTCACACTTATAAATTTATTTATTTATTCATGTTTATCCATTGCATGCTTTAATATATGGCTTGAAGTTTATTTTGGAATTAAAAAATGAAAATTGTTAAAATTTTGTATTCTTGACAGAGATGGCCTTTTCAGGAAACAATAGCTTCGACATTGGAAATTCAAAACTAAATTATACTTACTCAATGAATTTCTTAATAAAAATGTAAAAATAAAAGGACTTCAAATTTACATTAGAAAAAAAATTCTCAAGAAAATTTTCAAATCATGTTTCAAATTTATGATCTTAACCAAAAAGTTCAAGGAAAAGAACAAGCATTATGTTCTTGAAACTTTTTCTAAATGAAATGATTAGGAACATCAACATACCCAATATTCTTGATATTATTGAAATTTCAAAATCTATAAAACCTAATAAATGTACTCATTACAAAAACAAAAATATTTATTTAAATGTTTCAACCTATGAGTTTTTAAAGTTTGATGGGTCCATGAAAATCAAGGTGTGATATTCCTAGTGGTACCACCCAAGGATGGGTTTGCCCTCCAACTCATTTTCCACATTTAAATTTTTGCAACCCAAAAAGACTCACTAACCAACCATTCATAATTTGGCACCAAACAATCTGTTGTTTTATGGGTTGTGCCTTGTGACCTTGTGTTGTGAAGCAACCTTGTGGGCAAATTGTCCTAACACATTCCTTTTCTTTACTTTAATTTTTTGGCACAAATGGAGGAATCCATTTCATAAAATGAACCATTATAGGAAGAAGGGACAACCGAGGGGACACCCAACCTCAGCAAACTAAAAACATAAGTTACCGAATAAAGCGACCATGTAATAGTGGTTGATAGCACCACTTGATCTTTCTAGCATTATAGGTGCATATGGCATGGTGAAGACACCAAGTATTATCAAAGGATGCAATTTAATCTATTGCAACATGTGCTACCATAATCAAGAAGGTACTCCCATAAAACTTTCCCCAACTTAACATCTTGCCACCTATTGTTATTGAAAACAACACCATTCCTCTCAATTCAAATGGACCATAAAACTACACCCTAAAGTAAAATCCAAATAAAGTTAAACTTCCTAAGGTTATTAAATAGTCTTTTGTTAAACAAACACTATTTTAGATTCAAGGCTTTCCAAATGCCAATAGAACTAGCAAGCAACTTGAAACTATGCAAAAATCTAAACATCGACTCCCAAGTTTTTTTAGCCCTAGGGCATTGCCAAAACTTGTTAAGTCAAGCATCAAGGAGTCGCACAAAGGGTAATCTAATTGGATGTTGTGATTCACCTAGCCTTCCATGTATTAACAACAAAGGTTTGATGCCACATGGACCAAATAAATCCAACCTCTTTTCTAACTCTTTGTTTCTTCCACACATCCTTCCACTTTAATTGGAAGCTCAATGGGAAAAGGAGCTGCCACTTTCCATGTACATCACAAGTAAAGGTCTTCCTTGGATTCAAGAGTTATTTGCCTAACTTTGCATTGTATCCTATCGTTTTTACTTAGTCATCCCATTGTCACAATCCAAGGTCAATGATCAGTTCAATAAAAAGTCCATAAAATAATTTGAAGGTCTTTCCACTTAAACCTAACCATGCATAGACTCTAATTCTTGTCAGGGAGCTCATGAATATTCTTTTGCCTTTCACTAGTTGCAACAACCTTGACTTGGATCCAACATCATGAACTTCAATCCCTTTGGGGATATAGACTTTGGTTTCAAAGCCAAATTCCAATTTAAGTTGAAATTTTTTGAAATACAAAAAACCACAACGAAGTCTATTTCAAAATTTCCATAGATGCCTACCCAAATGCCATCTTTTATTTCCTACATGGGGTTCCTTAGTTCTTTCACCCAATTTGAAATAATGTTTTCCATCATTATTGAAAATACTTAAATCACTTTCTTCCATTTAAAACCCCTCCCTAATTTCGTCCCAACCAAGAGTGAAAGTAATTGAGATCATTGTTCCAAAGGGCACCTACCTTACATAATACAACTTTGTGCATCTCATGTGTTTGTTGGATAGAGATCCAAAATTTGCCCTCTTTAAAGGAAGAGCCCCACCACAAGCACATCTCTTTATAGGTTATGCCAAACAATGGGAAGTTTGACACCCATTAGTTTCCATGCCTTCATGGCCTTCATCCATATTTTTTAATCAAGAGATGAAACATGAATATGAACTAAAGCCCAATTTAGGTCAAGGATCCACATAGCATGTTTGGGATGGTTTGCATTTCTTCAACTTAAATCATAGCCAACTTTTGAGGTTTGAATCCCTTGGCTCAAGGGCTTTCAACACCCATTTGCACAATAACACAACAAGTGCCTCTTCTAGATTGATTAAACCTAATTTTCCCAAAAATTTGTGCATGCACCAAGCACCTCATTTGACATAGCCCTTGCATGGTGTTTACCCCTTGCCCATAAAAAATTCCCAAACAAGGTTTTACATTTTCATACGGCTTTTCTAGATCCACCCCATATATTAATAGAGAGCCAAAGTGTAAACACTAGTACTTGCAACATTGATAACCACTACTCTTTAAACTAAGGTTAGATGCAATATACATTAATAGGGTGCATTCACGGTTGGGGTACCACAACGAGAACCATGACACCCATTTGTCCTATGTGTTGAGTTTTAAAACAAGGATTTAACAAAATGAATGTTTTGAAATGCTAAACAATGAAAGGGGGATATGTATGTTTAAACTTTCAACTAATAAAATGAATGATTCAATTCAATTGAACAAATTTTGAATGTCCTATTCAAGTATAACCAAAAAGGAATGTAAGACTAATCAGACGTTTTAAATACTTTCATTTGGAATGCCAAAATCCTATTAAAAAATCAAATAATTTTATTTCTTTCCACCCATGTCTCCTCTACTTCTTTCCAAACCTTTGGAATGTAAAATTGTAATTAACAAAATTAATTTGATTATCCTTATTAATGCATCTATTTTATGAAAAAATTCAAGATTTTAACATCAATTCCACAAAATTTGGTGATTAATCATACTAAAAAATTGTGCCATCATATAGAACATATTTTATTCTATTTATGGTTAAAATATGAAGCAATTTGAACAAATATTGCTAGTCATGTTGAATCTTTTTCGATAAAACTAAGTAGTGAGACATGGTTCTTGAGCCATCTTTTAGGACACTTAAGGACATGTTTTAATAATCCAAATCACAAAAATTCACAACCATTTTAATTAAGAAGTATGTGATTATCTAATAAAAAAGAAATTTTACCAAATAAATTATTTCGTAAACGTAATGGTCGTCCAAAGTGGTGTCTTGAGAATGACTTTGGGGTGAAACATTCCTTTTGTGTACCCCAACCGTGAATGTGCCCAATATCAAGAAAAATCTTAGATTTTTTCTATCAAAAATTCATCTACATCATTGGTATCAATGTCCAAACCAAATTAGGCACCTAATAATTTGGATAATTCTTTTTCCATAGCCCATTACTAGCCAAAAGAATTTATCCATTTAGGTATTCTTTTTTCGTTCTTGGAGTATCAATATGTAGTTGACTTGTCTTAGTTGACTTCCAACCTACTTATGAAGAGGAATAGTTGTAATAAATTAACCACATTACATAGGTTTTCTTCATCTCCCCTTACTAATAACACAATGTCATCAATATATTATGTTAAAATATGTTGTTTTGTTCCCCTAAGAAGAAAGATTCCTTTGATGTCACCTAGTCCCCCTATTTCTTTGACCATGTAATTCAAGACCTTGCCAACAAGAATAAAGAAATAGGGGGCCAACAAGTAGCCCTCCTAAACTCCCCTTTCAATTTTGAAAGTTTTTAAAATGTTGCCATCGAGACATAGTAGTTTTAGTGTCTTTGAACAACAACCTTACAATTGCGATGAAATCTATAGTCATGCCCATCTTCTTTGATGCCATAAATAAAAATTCCCATCCCACCTTGTCATATATTTTTGTGAAGTTCAACTTCAAAAAAATCAAAAGTTGATTAGGCATTTAACCCAACCTATAGTCTCATGACCTAAAATGACATTGTCAAGGATTGACCTAAGTGGTAGAAATGTTGTTTGATATGTATCAATCACATCCATAAAAATGGGTTGCAATGTCAACTATAAGACTTTAGCCAAGATTTTGTAAGATATGTTTAAAAAAGTAATTGGCCATCAATTACCAAGGCTTTCTTTTTCACCAACTTTAAACAAGAGAATTATCAAACCTTTGTAATTTATACCTTTGGAAAAACTCTTTTCTTTGATTAATAATTCAATCATCGTATGAAAATCCTCACCAATGAAGTATCAAAAGAAAGTGTAAAATTCAATAGCCATTCCATTTAATCCTAGCACTTTATTCTCGGCCATGGATTTTGCAACTAGGTAAAATTCTTTATTAGAGATGGGTTTTGCCAAACACCTATTCATGGTCTTTGTGAACTTCTTTGAGATTGATTCAAGACTTTTTGTTTTAATTTTCAAAACCATTTGCATGGGGGTTTCGTCACTTGTTTTGTATAATCTGTTGTAAAAATGACAAAAAACCTCTTTCAATTTTTCTTACCTTGATACCACATCCTATCATTCATTCTTAAGTGTTACCAAGCTTCAACTCAATTGTAAAGAAAAATTCCCTAGTAGTAGCATTCCTTTTGTGTTTCCATTCGACCTTAACCTAAACCTTTTGCCTACCATTTTAGTTTTTCCAAATTACACAACACATCTTGGGTTTTGTAATCAAATTTTAATCAAGAAGGACATATGCAACTAGTCACTCATGAGTTGCTAAACCCATGTCGTTTCACCCATTTAATCGTAAATGACATTTAGTTGCAAAACCCAATCATCTTATCAACTAATTTTTTATTTATTTTGGCTTAATAGTGAAATTCCATGTCATTAATGACCTTGGTATGACATGTAAAATGCATGTCATTTCAATTTAGTCATTTTATTTGACTAAATGTTACAAAAGATACCTTGATGGATAGTTAACACGTGTTAAAAGTCTATAAACACATTATGAATCATTACACATGACCAAACATCAACTTTGTTTAGCCCATGTAGCTAGCATAGCCAAAAGTCAACCTAGCTTAACTTAGCCTAGTTCACTTAGCCAAAAATCAACTTAGTTTAATTTAACTAAGCTAACTACCTAAGTTAGGCAACCTAGGCTACCTTAACCTAGGTTAGGTAGTTTAGATTAAAAAGAAATGTTAGACTTTTAATCAAATAAACTTAAATTAAGCTACCTAACCTAAGCCAAATGGCATAAGTATCATAGGTTATAAGAGTGAGGACTTGAACCCTTCATGTTCACTTTGGGGTTCAAATCTTCATCCATTGCATTATCACATTTTTTTATATTAGTTATATTTAACACAAAATTATAAAGTTCAAAACTTTTAACCTTGAATTAACCTTGGCCACCTTAGGTTGACCTAGGTCAACTGGCTACCTATTACCTACCAACTTAACCTAGACTTCTTTCACAAGAATGAGGATGTCACCATGATGGAGATAAGTCGATTAATGGAAACTTTAGGTGCAAAACCAACTCAAGAATATGAGTGGCTCAATGCATTTTGTCCTCTCCTTTTGTCATTTGGTTGCATCTTGAAAGTGTTATATTTTCCAACATTTCCTTGAACCAAACCAGTTTAACAAGAAAAATCTAATACACCCAAATTTCAAGAGTAGCAATCTTTTATCTCAATGTTCAACAATACATAGAAAGACTAAAAAAAATTAACCTATCCAATTGTCACCCTTTGAAACATAGTTACCTTTGTTGGATAAGGACAACAAAAGGCCCAAACTGAAAAAATATTCCCTTAGAAAGAGAAGCACAAATAAAAATGAGCAATGCAAGATTAGAATCTTAGATTATCTTTGAAAAGGTATGAACATGTTGTTCATGCTCTAAAAAGACACCCATCCCTCCTTCCTCTCCACATTCCTTGTTGAAACATGACATTCCTCAACAATTGGTTTATACCGAACACTTACAAAGGTTGGTAGAATGGAATCCTAGACACTAAATCCCTTGTCAATGTAGCCCCCAATTCTTTGGTGTTTAATTTTTATGGCTTTTGACTTTGTGGCATATAGTTGAAGGTGGCAATATAATTGGATCATAAGTCCATATTTTGTACATGCTCTCGAATTGTATGAAGACAATTGACAAGAT
>Ga0209611_10014629_pt1 | contig 10435 bp, 7 predicted proteins | sample S1TSphgellanicum_3_FD_187693 | JGI IMG/M metagenome (GOLD analysis project Ga0209611, IMG submission 187693) | Host-associated microbial communities from peat moss isolated from Minnesota, USA - S1T2_Fc - Sphagnum magellanicum MG (SPAdes) (version 2) | ecosystem: Host-associated > Plants > Peat... | reverse complement strand
ATGTTTTTTTTTTCCCCTAGATATATGAAAAGGTGGAAGGAGGAGAAGGGAAAAGGGTACATTTTTTTCTAGAAATGTTTTTTTCATTGTGGAGTGGCTAGGGAGGGGTTCACCGGGGCTGGGGGTTATTTTTTGTTACAAATTCATGGGAGGGGGGAAGGGTCGGTTGAAAGTAGCCACTCATGGGGGCACTCATGGGTTTAGGGTTCATTAGTGGTTTTTCGGATGTCATGAGCACCATCTACTCAATAGGCTATTCCACTTTAAATTTTTTCCAAACTTTTTACTATTCAAGGGGGCAAGGTGAAGTTATTTGAAGGTATTTTTTGATCGTTCAGGGGGGGAAGGGGTGCGCCTTTTTATTTATTTATTTATTTATTCATTTGTCCAAAATGACCGTGAACTTTTGGATTTTGGCCTCATTAACAACGTGTCATTTTCCAAAAAGCCTAGTACTTGCAAAAATGTTTTTTGCCTACGCAAAGGGTTTAAGGTTTGGTCTTAGGGGTTCTGGAATCTTCTAGAAGAGACTAATTTTGGTGAATATCCATAATTACTTGAATACGTATATGCGTATTTTTTGAGCGAGAAACTTAAGTCTTGTTGCTTGGATTACTAATAAGTTATTGGATGGAAGGTTAGAATAATTTTAGGAAAATTGACAGTCCAAAAAGTTCTACATCGCAGGATGGAAGTCAAATTTTAATTTAATCGACACACGATTTGTTTTAGATTGAAGGTGGACAGCTCGAGAATGTCAATTGGCCCGTGTAGACCAAGATCGAGATCGATTGATCGGTCTACAATGCCATATAGCTCGTCACGAGGTGTCCACCCATGCCCTGAACTAAACATAAGAACATCACCAAATCTTCAGGGTGAAACAGAAATCATTTCACCCCCAAAACCCCAATGAACAATTTGCCAAAACATGCAAGAGTTTGTGTTTCCTTGTCACAAAAAAGGAATAAGTGCTGTAAACAATGCGAATCATGCACACTTGTAGATCGAAGGTGAACAACTCGGGAATGTCAATTGGCTCGTGCAGACCAAAACCGGGATCAATTGATTGGTCTGCAATGCCATATAGCCCGTCAGGAGGTGTCCACCAGCGCCCTAAACAAAACACCTTAAGAATACTACGCATGGAAGATCGCCACATCTTTGGGGTGAAGCCAAAATCAAGTGGGTTTAAGGTTTAAGGTTACATGTGTGTCCCCATTAAAATTGGGCTTTTTTTTTAGGGTTTTGAAGTGACCTACCCCCCCATTTTCGAGGGTTCTGAATCTAATGATGCAATAAAATTCCCCTAGAGTATCACCATTTGGAAAATATGGGGGGCGTGAAATTTTAGGGGGGCCGGATAGATGAAAGCATAAAGGGTTAATTATGATACATGTTGAAAGTTTTGAAGTGAACTACCCCCCCCATTTTCAAGTGTTTTAAAGCTAGTGGTGGAATTATTTTTGGTTAAAAGTGTGAGGTTTGCAAGATATAGGAGATTTGGTGTTTTTTTGTTTTATGGGCATTTTGACCTGATTGCGATTTTTTTTTTAATATTCGGAGATGACCCACCCCCCCATTTTGAAGTGTTCTGAATGCAATGGTGTGAAAAAATTCCCCTATACATATGATCTGGGCATTACACCCGTAAGGTCGTAGGCTGGAGGTTGTTTGACCACCAAAAACATAGTGTAATGCCAAGTTTTTTTTTATAATGCTAGGCTTTTTTTTTGACTTTTTTCAATTTTTGTTACTTTTTGTTACTTTTTTTTACTGCTTGTAACTTTTGTAAATTACTTTCTACTATTGAAGGTTCATTGTTTGTTACTTTTTCTTACTTTTTTACTGCTTATAATTTTCATAAATTACTTTTTACTATTGAGAGGGGCCAAGGGAATTATTTTATTATATTTATTCATTGTTCGAGGGGAAGGGGTGCGCCTTGATTTTTCTTTTTTTAATTTTTTTTTACTCTTGAGGGGCAAGGGGGGTACAAGTAAATGTTTTTTTTCCCTCCTTCATTTGACATGTGGAGGGAGGAAGGGAAGGGGATTAGTTTTTTCTCAAAACTTTTTTTTTCATTGTTTAGGGCTTAGGGTTGAGGGTGCACACCTGAATGGCAATCGATTCGTACAACATTGAATCCCATATGTTTCAGACAAAGTCGTCCTATTCTCACCTATATAAGTGGGTGAAAGGGGAGGCATTCCATGTTTGGATAAAATGTTTTATTTTGGGGAGGCTCCATAGTTTGAACTTTTTTTTTTTGACAGGCCAATGAAAATAACTCATGGCAAAAAAGAAAGCTGGAGTTGTGAGGCACCCCCAACTAATTAATATCAATCACACTATACTATACTATTCTTATTGTTGATTCATATATTAGTTCGTGGTCATGGTCATTTAATTTTTTTGAAATAACCATATTCGTGGGGCCATTAGCAATTTTTTTGGGAACATGGAGCACCCCCAACGGAAGCACCTCTTTGGACCCCCAGTTGCAAAATAAAGATAAATGTGCAGCCTTGGATTATAGTTTATATTAAAGGGAATGGAACTTTGGGCAAAACATATGGGATAAAACCTAGGTGTTATTGGGAACCTTTTGGGAACTTGAGGGGAACATATTAAGAAGAAGGGGGAAAAAGAACAAAAAATTCATCCGACCCCACCCCGACAAGGAAAAAAAGAGCTCATCACGAAGGCATGCTAAGCCTTCCCATTGGTTGCAGGAAATTTTTCTTTCGAAAACCTTTGGTCACCATTATTTTTGTAGGCTATCTCCATGTCATTGAATTAATTTCTTGTCAATTTTCGATTTGTTTGTTTTGGCTTTTTGTTTTTGTTTAACTAAAAGGGGGCATGGGAAACCACCCACTCCCAACCCCCAAAGTTTACTTGTCCAACCTTAAGGTATGATTCGAGCATTATGAGTGTAATGCCCATGGTTGTTGGCTGTTAGTCCAAAAAAAATACATAGGAGTGCCTGGCTGTTTTCCCGCAATGCCTGGCTGTTTTTGTTGACTTTTTTCATTTTTTGTTATTTTTTGTTACTTTTTATACTATTTGTAAGTTTTGTAACTTATTTTTTACTGCTGAAAAGATTAAGGTTTGTTACTTTTTGTTACTTTTTTCACTGGTTGTAACTTTGATAAATTACTTTTTACTATTGAGAAGGGCCAGGGTTTAGGTTCTATTCATTGTGCAACGAGGGAATTTGAAAGGGTGTAGGTTGATTTTTTTTCTTCTTTTTTTTATTATTGAGGGGGAGGGGGGTGGAGGTTAATGTTTTTTTTTCCTCTAGATATATGAAAAGGTGGAAGGAGGAGGGGGGAAAGGGGTACAATTTTTAGGGTTTAATGTTTTTTTCATTGTGGAGTGGTTAGGGAGGGATTCACCGGGGGTTATTTTTTTTTACAAATTCATGGGAGGGGGGAAGGGTCGGTTGAAAGTAGCCACTCAGGGGTTTAGGGTTCATTAGTGTTTCTTTGGATGTCCTAGGTAAACCATCTACTTAATAGGCTATTCCATTTTAAATTTTTCCAAACTTTGTTTAGAGTAGGTAACAGAAGGTTCCTTATATTTTCGTGTCCATGACAAGGTTCTTTGATAGAATGTCACTGGTAAATTCCCAGGTTTAAGGACCCATTAGCCCCTTGAAAGCTAGGAACTAAGATGCCCACAATCTGGTGTAACAATGATGTACAGAAATTGTTGGTCTTACTTTTGGCAAATACTGAGAGAGAATTTCAATGAGGCATGAACATAATGTTGCAAAAATGAAAAAGATTTTTGGATTAGGAGACATCAACTTTCTTCAACTTTATTGTTTTTCTTAAGTCAAGACTATTCCAAAAAACGGACATATACATCTCAACAAGTCTCATTCATGGCTCATTTGCATCTGAGCACACGGAGACATGAGTTTGGAAAAAAAAAAATGGGAATTTAACCAATTTTTTGGTGGTTACCTTTTGTAAGGTCTTTAAGACTTGGCTGGGGTTCGTTGTCCCACAAACAATTAATCATCTGATACAAACCTTTGGCTATAGAATCAAATGCATTCTCACCTCAATTGATTTCGATGAGGAATGTCAAAGTTCATGCACTAAAACAACTCTAAACCCATGCGTCAGGATGCTAATATTCAATTGTGAGGTAGATATGGGGTCGTTCGTTATCATTACAAGAGTGCCAATTCGTGCCCACTAGGTTCAAACATATTAGTAGTACATGAGCAATAGTAGGTCATAGTTTTTAGCGATAAGAACATATAAAGCTTTGAAATTACACCACTTTCACAGATTGAATATTGTCTGGCAACATACAGTTTGCTCCAAATTAACTAACCCTCAACATTTTAGGTTGGGTGACTTGTATGGAAATGCATCGAAGAGCACCTTTTTGGGTGGACAACTCCAGAATGCCAATTAGTTCGTGCAAACCAAGATTGGGATCAATCGATTGGTCTTGGTCGCTTCACCCCCCAAAAACTAAATGAAGAGTTTAGAAGAACTTACAAGAATTCATATTTCCCTGTCATAGAAAAACAATCAATGCTGTAAGAAATGGGGATTATACACACTTCCGGATGGAGGGTGGACATATTTTCTTTATGAGGTTGTCAATACTAGATAAAAAATAAAGAAAGTTCGGGAGCGGTTTGAACAATAACAAAAGTCACACACATGTTCAATGACCTTCAACAGCAGCATTTATGGTAGTGACCAACTACCTTACAACCAGAAGAAAATGCCATTATCCTCCGATTACCATCTCCACAGGACATACTAGTACTTCAAGCAAAGTCTAGGAGAATATTTTGAAGAGAACTGGTACTATAACCAGCACATGTAGAGAAAACATTGGCACAGGATCTTACCTTGTTAAGATTATCTCCACCCAAGCTTGCATTTTCCAAAGCCCTTTTCCCACTGACCAAAGCATATCTAAGGGAGTCATCAAGTCGATGTCTTTCCATCGATGTAGCCTTCTGCAAAAAATCCACCAATTTGTCTCACAAACTTTTTGGGGAACTTGGAGGCATCAAATCTATCAATCAGTGATATGCCACTTGTTCCCTTAAGAAGTTTCTCATAGAACATGTCAACATCAATTTCAAAGACCGATATGAGACCCATGCCAATAATGACCACTCGCTTCTTAGGGTCAGTTTCCCTCTTACGGGTGCTTACAATTGCCACTGGTGCTCTTGCACTTGCAAGTGAACTTACTGTTTGAAAACAAGTGCACAATGTAAGATTACTCTATTGCAGAGAGCCATGAATGATGACAGATATAATATCTGTGTATAAGAAATTACAGTACAAATGGACGTGGAAAACAAAGCAGAGGCACAATTGTTATCTTGCAAGATGAGAACAAAGAATTTGAACTGGTAGACAGGCCCAGTTGAAGGACTTTCTACTTGGGTTCTTAAGAATTCTTCTTCATAAAAAATGTGAGCTATGCAGATGGTCGATTATAGATGGGTATTGTTCATTTCTAGACTAATCAAACAATGCATAGAAGGGGTAAGAATAGATGGATTTTGAAACACAAATGCTGAGAGCACATGTAAACCCCAAACGTTAAACCCCTAAACCTCGTGCCATAATGTGCACAACGTAGCACAACAACAGAAAAAACTCTCCCATTGCAATTACAGAACACCGGCAATTTTTAATATAGCTTTTGGTACAGTTTTCAAGTAGGTGAAAATGCATCCCAGAGAGGAAGAAAATATTTTGCTTAGTAATGTACCTAAGGAGAATGCACCATTAGATGCTGCAAGCTTTGAAAGAGAGGCAGATCGCAATGCCGATGACCATATGTTTGAAATCGATTCTACGGTTCCCGCTTTCAGGCCCTAAAATGACACCATGGTACACCGTCCAGCAACGACAGTTCCTTGTGTCTTCTCCATGGGTGCTTCCAAAGTTGTGTACACAATTCCAATCCTAATGCAACAGCTGGTTATCGCCATCTCCGCATCCACTTGCTGCAGCACTTCACTTACAAGAAAAAATCAGCTAAGTAATAAGTTTCAACCCGTATTGTTGATGACACACCACTGCTTCAATTCTCCTTTTAGTTTCTCTCAAGACCATCAGTGGGCCAGTCTACCACTAATTCACAGAACATGTGCTAAAAGTCTTGCCTCTGCAACAGAGGGTGGATTGGTGGTCAAGGGGCTCACGGATGTATTTCAATCTAATTGGAGATCCAACTAGACTTTAGATTTGATGGCAATACTTGATACATAATTTCAAGTCTTACTTTCTATTGTATTGGCCATGTGAAGATCCAACCATTGGATCTGCAACTAAAGACCACTGTGTAACCAGATCGACCACAAAATGGTCAATTCAAGATTAAAGGTTTGCTTTATCCCTGTGGTCAAGAGGAATTGGAGTAAGAGGAAATAGGACATAATGAGTCGATAGAAAAGCATTCGACCATTCAAGCTGGATAAGAAAAAAATAGGAGGCACTTACTAGCAACATCAAACACTATGGCAGCGACTGATGAATCATGAATGTAGCTTGGAATAAGACTCCGGAATCGTTCCTGCCCTGTTGTGTTCCTGCATTCAGTTCAACACCAGTGCATATATGGTTAGAAAATTTGCCAAAAATCTGGGGAAGATAGCAAGAAAAAATTTTGGAATAGATATCTTGATTAAGCTTCATCATCTAATGGATGTCAACATAATCAGTTAATCATGAGGCAGCGAGTTCAGAGACAGGTTAAGAACCTCAAGATCACCAACCTCTGCTTTTGCCATTACTGCCTCCCTCTGTGCTCCATGATAAATGCCCACACGAAAGGAGCCCCAGGCCTGAAACTCCTGCTCCCAATTTCTAAGCACAGAAGTTGGGCAAACAATTAAGAAAACTTTTGACGATGATCCAATATAATTCTCAACACCACTGCCCCTTGTTTTGCTCACCATGCTTGAACCTGAAATAACATGACCACCCCTCCCCAAGCAGTCCAAGTCTCCATCCATTTGCGACAGCGCTGCAAGGAGTGTAATGCTCTATATCGTCTTTCCCAGACCCCTGTCAAATATTCAAAACTTGTGAGCACTTCAAATGAGAGATAAATGAGGTCTGAAAGTCTCCTATACTAAAACTAACAGAATTCACATGCATAGCACTTCCTCCTATGAGGCTTTTGTCAATTGTGCCATTGAGGGATGTGAATTGTTTGAAAATCAATTGGACTGTGTATTGCAACAGCTGAACCTTTCCTCCTCAACAACTAGACTAGGACAGAATAGAATGTGAGGACGACAACATACATGTCATCTCCAAGGATGCCACCACGATTTTCTCTATAAAGCTTGTACAGGAATCTCACACCCTCTCTTTGATGCTCTAACAGCCTGCTGTGGATAGATGCCGAAACCTACACCACTTCATTTCCACCATCGGCCGCCCTATCTGGTGGTGGCCACAGCACGAGGGGCTCATACAAACCCTTGTTCTCTGCCCGTATAAAAAGCCCCGCTTCATTGTCGCGCTTCACATCCTCCTCTTCCCCTCCTATTTCTTCATCCTCTTCCTCTTCATCATCCGAGCCCTGCTGCATCCCGCGTCTCTCAGGACGCTGCTCTCCAATTTGTCGCGCTTCGACAACACCATTTTTCCTTTGCAGGACCTCCGAAATCCTTGAAGGAAGCTGACGTCTCTTCCGCTTCACATCTTCCGCATCAAAACCTAACCCTAATCCATTTCCCCGTGTCTTGTTCGCTCTGGAGGGCTGCTGCTGAAGGCAATAATCCAAAGCAGGCGAGGGGACATTTCCCATGGAGAAGGATCTAGGCTCCAAAGCTACCCTTGCACTGCAAACTTTCTGCTGCGAGAGAACCGTTGCCGGAGGACAAGAGACGAACCGCGTGAGCGGAAGAAGCTTGGTAGTACCTGAGTTCTCACCTTCAAAAGACTGGAAGGAGAATGCCAATTGATCCCGCAAGTTAGTCTTGGGTGTCAACCTACAATCATCGACTTCCTGCGAGACTGAAGCCCTGCTACCAACAGCAAGAACTGATCCCGAAGCTAGTTCTATTGGTACTGTTGGTGCTGCGTTGCTGCTGCTGCTACTACTGCATGTGAGAATTCTAGTGCTGCAGCTCTTGAGAGATTCCTTCAAATCCTTCAATGACATAGTTCTTCTCCGTTGTGATCAACAAGCAGCGTCGTCTCGGGCGCGGTCCTGCCGCCGCCGCCGTCGCTTGTCCTCGTCGTCCTCATCCTCCGCAGCGTTGCCGTTGGTTGTGTCCATGAGCAAGTGCGAAAACAAAGGGAGGCCGCAAAACGAAAGAATTTGGGACACCAACAAAAGGAAGGCACCCGGCAGTTCTCTTCTTTCCCAACTATTCTGAACAACCGGATCAAACCAGTTGCAGGTTCTAACCAGAGTTGCACCCACCCACGGGGGTGATGCCACGACACCAAAAAAACCAGTTATGAAAATATTTTCAAATCAGAGACCCTCCTCGGCCTTGGTCGGACAAAAAACTATTTTTGGAATAAGAGAACCGCCGGTTCCTATTTCAACCTTTTGGAATCAAAGAACCGCCGGTTCCTATTTCAACCTTTTGGAATCAAAGAACCGTGGATCCGGGGCTTTGGCAGGGCAAAAAAGAAAAACCCGGAATCAAAGAACCACGGGTCCCTGTTATTCCAAACCCACGAAGAGTTGGCGGGGGTTAGGTCTATTACAGTGCTGTCCTGCCGAGTATAGGGAGATGAAAATGATAACCTCCGGTTCTCAAGTACACACGACCATGGTCATTCAAAAACAAGTCAAATAACCTTTTATACAACTGCCCATCCTTTGACTACTATTTTGTGAAAACTGCCCGTTCTTTGAAAAACCCAGAACCAAGTGTAACAACCAGATGATGTTCTTGAATTCTTCTGGAATTATTATTATTATTATTTTCCAAATAACCGGAACCAGAGATTATTAAAAAAATCAAATAACCACCCCAACACTGGATTTCTTGTGATATAGGGGGCCACTCATCTGATTTTCCTAATAACCTACGGTTCTGGTCCCTTTTTTATTTCTTTTTCTTCTTTTTTTTCCAAAATTTAGAAATCAAAGAACATCTGGTTTTGGGGGTTTCTTTAATTTTCTTTTGTGAAAAAAACATCAAAATTAAAGAACTTTCGCATGTGGATTTGAAAAACCCTCATAATAAAGCCATGGTGAATTTTTTGGTGAAATACCCGGAAGAGAACCGAGAGTTTGTAAAACGGGTATTTGACCGGTTCTTATGATTTTTTTGGAAGGCTGCAATTATATCTGGAAAAATTGGTTCTTCCATTATTCTGAAACCCATGGTTACATATCAGAACCAACAATCAATCTTCTATCAATTAATATAATTTGTCACATTTAAAAATCAATTGTCTAACTATTTTGAACTTAAACATGGTAGATTTTTGAAATTAAGAAGGATAAAAAGATTTGAAGGAATTGTGATTCTATTAGTTTTAAGTTTTTTTTTCAATGTATGCCTAAGGCTTTCTTTTTTTGAAAATTTTGATTGATGGTACTTGTTAAAAAAATGTACCAATGCTTGAATCGAAAGAATGGAAGGGAAAGTTTTACTTACACCAACACCTTAGTAATGAACAAAGTGAAATGGTTTATTTGGATTTTTTTCTCATAAACATATCATAAAATATAAATCTACTTTCATTATTGGAAACAATCGAATGAAACTATTGGGTAAAAATTTTTTGATCTTGGGCATCAAGCATCAACATTATTCGAATTGAGAATTGTTGTAGACCCACAAGGTACAACAATGTACCCAATGGTAATATTATATAATTCAAACCTAGTTCGATTAGTGATTTATTGTGGTGGAGACCCAACATTCCCATGAAGAAATTTAGACATGTTTGTGTCATTTGTTTTTGTCAATTCTTGAACTTGTGACAAATTCTATGTTTGTCTAGTTCATTTTACATGCATCATTATTATAAAAATAAAATAAAATTCACTAAACTATATTTTTTCATGCACATTATATGCTCTATGCCATGAGAAGTTGTCACCTTTGAAGGTATTTTCATTATTAGGCAAAAGGACAATGAATATTTATAATAATAATTTTCAACTTTGCTATAAAAGATTTTTGGGCCATGATGTTGTTTATAATGGATATAATTCGATAATATGAAATTTGCATGTATTGACAATTGTTATGTCATGATTTGTAACAAATTCAAGACAAAAATGTTAGACAAAGAATTATACTTTTTGATGTGATTGTCAACGATTGATGAACACACAACAAATTCATGTAGAGTCTAAAAATAATGCTTTCAGTGCTTTGACATTATTTAATATAAATGTGTGTTCTTGCAATGAACATGTGTTGATGAATTTGAATGTTCTAAGTGCACGG
>Ga0209611_10014628_pt1 | contig 10435 bp, 5 predicted proteins | sample S1TSphgellanicum_3_FD_187693 | JGI IMG/M metagenome (GOLD analysis project Ga0209611, IMG submission 187693) | Host-associated microbial communities from peat moss isolated from Minnesota, USA - S1T2_Fc - Sphagnum magellanicum MG (SPAdes) (version 2) | ecosystem: Host-associated > Plants > Peat... | reverse complement strand
AAAACACACCCAAAAAATAAAATGCAAAGGTTGGTACTTGGTACCAAAACTTGCTCCCACACAAAATCCAAAACTTTTGTAACCAAAATAACAAACAACAACTTTGGATATCTTTGTTGTGTGTACCATGTACTTGGTACCTACTAACCTACCTACCTACCTACCTATGTGGTGTTGTTGGGTGTGTGTCTTTGTGTAAGGGGGTGGAGGGTTTGGGGGAGAGTGTGTTTTGTGTACCTACCTACCTACCCTACCTATCTACCTACCTATATTCTTGTTTATTTTTAAATATTTGGTGATATCCAAAATCAATTATAATACTATATTTTTCAATACCAAATGAACCAATAAATAGTCATATGTGTGTTTTCGCTATTGGGTGTGTGGGGGGTGTGAATTTGTGTCCATAGTCCGTACCTATTTTACCCATGTTACTTTACAACTCTTGCATGATATTCAAAATCAATTGTAATAATAATTGAATTTTCAATGACACAAATTATTTCAAAATTTAATATTTCTCATATTGTAGATCTAAAAAAATTTGCAAATCATCTTTATTAAATCTTATTCATCAAAAGGTTTTTTTTAAACAATACCAACAAGGGTAGGTTCAATTTTTTCTTATAAAAAATTTATCGTTGATTTTTTTTAAAATTCATCGAAAAAAAATTCAATATTCAATAACTTCTCCAACACATGTCAAAACATTATGAAACCAACTCAATGCACCTAGGTATTCATTCATTCATCAAGAGCTTTCCAACGATATGAAGAAAAATGTAACAAGAGGCATATTATGGTTTATGAGATTTCAACATGAGAAACAAAATAGAACAAACAAAACTACCTTTGTTCCTAGATAGATTTCCAAATAAGTACATGGAACAAAGAAACCAATAATCACATGACACAAATTCCCCTACCTCCACCTCCACACTAACTTATAATACTATATTTTCAATAGATATGCATAGCAAGGAACCAATAATCACATGACATAGATCTCACACTTTCCACCTCTTTCCAACAATGCCACCTACCTATCTATCTCCCCCATTGAAGTCCATTGACTTCACTCCACCACAACAAGTTTTACTAAAATCTAATACTCATACATCCAAAACAACAACAAAGAAGTACCTTGTACTACTACCCTAACCTACATTCCAAACAAGTCTTTAAGTTTTGATGGATTGCACTACCTACAACATTTGGACACCATGTTTAATATAACTTTCTAATGATTTTGTTCTCCCACACATTCATCCCCCATAACCCAACCCAAAAATAAATAAAAATGAAACAAAATAAAAATTTGCTTGATAAATTGTTTTTTGCATAGTTCCTAGCTTAGTAGGGATTTCAATTTTGTCATATGATTCATGTTACATAACATTGCATTGTAGCTTAGGGTTTCAATTTCACCCTAATTGGAGTATCTCCCTACTTAACATAACCTTGCTTAGTAGCATTGTGGCTTTCATAAAACACTCCAAGAGTTTTCATAGTGTAGTTGGGAAGGCATCTTATCACACATAATATTACATGCATTTAGTTGTTTCATATTTCTAGATTTCATATGGAAGGTATTACATTTTTATTTTATTTTTTTCTTTTACTATGATGGATGTTTTTATTCATAAGGAGGGCATTATGATATCTAAACACAAAGAAAGCTATGTAATCTTATATTATGAAAGGGTCCATCATGTCAACATAGTTTTGGTTTAGGATCAATCAAAGAGGCCCATCACCACACATTTTCAATGCACTTGCCATTTCCCAACTATTTAACACCACTAACGAATAGCTACCCATGTTCTTGAAGTTTACACTTTACATTCCACAGTGTCAATTAAAAGTTATCAAAATTTTAAAATTAGACACCTTTTACTATTTTCACCTTTAAATGCTTATTGTTATGAGTTTGGAATATATATAACAACTTTGGAATAGGACATATTTTTAAAATTAGTTGGATGAATAAGAAAAGAATAAAATTCAATGGTGTGTTGACTCAACACACATCCATTCAGATTTAAGGAGGTTTTGTAACAAGAAATTTGGTGTAATCATTTTGTCATGTGTGAAAAAGGTTGCCCAAGAGCCATACCCCATGTAGTTAGCCTTCCCATCTTATTTTCCCCTAGTGGAATCTAATATCTAATAGGTGGTGTTTTGTCAATTTCATTTATTGGATAATAATAGGTTAGGTGTTATTAATTGGCCAATTGTTATTTAACACGGGATTTTTTTCCAAACATCAAATTACATGAATGTTAATTCATTGGAAATTTTCAATCCAAATCATTTTTATCCTATGTGAATTGAAATTTCAACATGGGATACATAAGATGTAATATTTTGTTATGAGTCTTGGTTGAAAAGGAGATGATCTTTAACTTCTTCTTTTTTTGAATGTTCAAAGTTTTGCCATAACTTCTAGCAAGAGGTTTCCCTTTTAGATTGGTTCATTTTGAATGTCCAATCTTACTCATATGTTTATCAAATTATCTTAAATGTTTATAATTTACACCGTATTTTCCAATCCCATGATGTATTTCCCTTAGTTTTTAATATGTGCATAGATCTATGAAAAAAAATATGTTTGAAATTTTTGTGATAGTAAAATCATTTCCCAAATGTTTATGTTTTTCGAGGTTAACTTTCTTTTGTAAAGGAAAAAATATGAAACAATGTGGTTTTCATTTTGGTGGACTATAGCATAAGAAGGGTCTAAACTTAATTGATAATAAGGTTACTAAAATTTTAGTTTAGAAGTAAACTTGCCCTACAATAATCATTTGCATCGCATGCTTATCTTTCCCATAGTGTTGTTCAAAATGTCTATAAGACTACTTAATTTATGATACGAAAATCATTTCAAACAATGGTAAATGACCTTGACTCTAGTAGCATTATGATATTAGACTATTAAATAATTGAGATTTTCTAGATTGTAGTTCAAAATGCAATGTATGTGGTTTTTTGTATTAAGAAATCCATCATGTAGCCTATTTGTTGTCAATAAGATTTGTGCAAGTTTATTACATCATTAGATTCGATTTCTTGATCTCCACCTAGGTAATATGTTCTATTGGGTCCTTGGAAAGGAATGTTTCCATAACCATTTGACTAGTAAGTTTTGAACATGTGTAGCAAAGTGAAGCAAATTTTAACATATGTTTGAATAAAAAATACTCACACTTTGCAATCACAATAACCATTCATCTAAAATATCAAAGTTTCTTTTAATACATTAATTCTTGATTTCTACACCTAATTAGGTTCCAATCTTTCCAAAAGATGCAAGTTTCATCCATTTGTAAGCTTCATCCATTCTAAGTCAAGTGGTAGAAGTTGTGTTGACTATCAATGACTTCATAGTACAAATGTTCTTTCCACTTTAAATTTGATTCATTACTTGTTTGAACAACTTTATATCCAAGTCTCTTGACATTAGAGGATGAGTTCTTTGACCCTTAACAAACCAAAAGCATGCAAGTGGATAAAAAGTTTACATGGAATCATACGTGGATGGAGATGGATAATGTTTCATAATTTACTATTTTTTTTCCAAGCCCATTTCTTTCAACCATACAATTGAAAGAAAGCAATTTGATCCAAAACTAAATTGAATTTTTTTTTTAAAAAAAAAAATCACCTTTTTCCAATGTTAAACTTGGGGGTAAAACAATTCTTTAAGGACCAATGTTGGCTAGTTTTTCATTTTGAAAAACACCTTTTGGTTTTAACTATGCAAAATAAATTTGAACCAATTTTAAGTTTTGGTTTCATTTTTCATTGTGAATGTAAAGAAAAGGGTTTTTCAATTCGATATTTTTTTAAATCAAAATTGGAAGCAATTCCAATTTTAATGTTTTGTTCACAATGCATGAATACCAATCCAATCCAAAAGACCAAATTGTATTTACCATGTTTTGGCATACTAGTTAATGAATTTTTTGTTTAGTTTTTTATAAACTCTATATGTGTGTGTGTGTGTGTGTGTGTGGTGGTTCTTGATTAGTTTCTTTAATTACAATCAACAATTAAGACATGATTAAAATTACCAACAATTAATTAAATCCTTTGATTTAAGGAAGTGATGTTAATTAATTTTAATTAGCTTTTAAAAATATTTAATTAAAAAGTTGATAATTACCACCACAAATAGGATTTGGGGATAAGATTTGGAGGCATTTGTTAGTTTATATGTGGGAGAGCGAAGAGTACTTGGGTTTTTAAAAAAAATTCAAAAAAAATCATGGTATTTTATTCCTATGATTTTTTTTACATTATTGTAGGTGGGTGTGTATTTTGGAGGTGATTATATATTTTGGAAAGTTGGTGTACTTTGTATGATTTTAGTGTAATGAAGATATATAGTTTTGGTGTTGGAAAATTTCAAAGAGAAAATGGTGGTTTATAAATGTGTTATTTGCGATAAATCATGTTAACTCAATTAATAATGGACCAAACTACCACTATTGTTATAATCCTAAAGATGAAGAAATATGATGACAAGCCAAAGATGGCAAACACCCCCCAAACCTTTTTTTTAAAAAATATTTTTATCAATTTTTGAATTTTTTGTTTTGTTTGTGGCCATTACCATGAAGTATTGGATGGTAAAACTATTGTAAGGATTACCACTAATGGTTAAAATTACCATTATATTGTAAGTTTTCTTTTATTTGCATTTGTTATGTAATTCACATATTTGTAGTTTATTTTTCTTAATTTATGTTTCATTTTTATATGAACTTAATAATGATCTAATTTATGGTGTAACTACTAGGCCTATTATTGGAATTTATTTACATGGATGTAAAGTGAAAATTGTAATTTGGTTTGTATTTTCCCACATTTTGAAATCATAATTTTAATTATAGAATTATTTCCAATTTAAATGTTAGCACTACTACAAAAAGTAGGTCTATTTCACTAACCCAATTCACTAAAAGGTTGTAAAAATGAATTAAAATACCATACCTTTGTTTCATTTCACCTTGAATGAAATTGGATTCATTACATAGTTAGCATGTTCATTTGTAGTCAAAGTACCTCACTAAAACTATTTTGGCAATTTTTAAATTTATTATTGAAATCTTGGACATCAATTAGTTATAATATGGAATATTACATGATTGTATAAATCAAATTCAATATGATTAAATAATAATTTTTTACACACAATTTGGACAAAAAAATATGTTTCATTTTGGGCCTTCACTTAAAAGATGAAATTATAATCTTCATATTGTCAAATCAAATAATAATTTTAATTTTAAACTTCTATTAAATTGTATATATACTTAACACATTATGTAACGTTGAAAGGTTTTGAACGTGAATTATTTATATTATAATATAGAATTCACATATGTTAAATTGTAAATTTAAAAACAAATTATTATATAAATGCCAAAATTATTTCAAAGGACGAATGTACTTATCAAAAATATTTTTTTATTAAAGATATTAAATATTTATTATTATATTTCATAAATAGCTATAACAAGTGAAATAATTAAGTGAATAATAAAATAAATTAGTTAGCCTTGGTTACCAACTAGCTACAATAATCATTCAATTAAATTTTTTTATTAAATATTTATTATTAGCTATAAAAATGAAAAACAATGGAAATTATTACAATAAAATAGTTAGCTCAGGCTAACTATTAGTTATATTAGTAGAGTTTTTAAAATTAATATTTAATGTTTAAAATTTATTGATTAGTCATATTTTAGTTATTAATTTATTTTTTATGAAATACTAATTAATAAGTTAGTAACAATTAATTATTTCAATATTTCAATATTTTAAAAATTATTACTTAATTAAATTAGTTACTAGATCATTATAGTTGATATCTAATGAAAACTAAATATGTATTACTATTCATTTAACCAATAAATTTATTGATATTTAAATAATATTAAGTTGAAGGATATTACATAATATGCATTACAATCAACATCCTTGCAATGCACAATTATCAATAAATAAAATTCTTTTGACACTCCAAAGATGTTCAATCAAATCATTTCAAATACAAAAATGTGCATTCAAGTTTTCAATCTATTTTATGCCTTGCACCAAAACTTCAAAATCATCCCCCCTTTCATGTCTAAATTGTCAAATGGATTAATTAAAGGCTATAGGTTCATGCCATATATTCTTTTCAATTATCATATTATAAAGGATGACACAAACAAACATAATGTTTATCATAGTAATCGAATCCCATAACCTACAAGGGTTTGATGTAATAGCCCATCAAAATCAAAAGACACCAAAAGCTCATTCAACATGTTTTTTGAAGTGTCTTTTGTGTCATAATGAAATGTTGGCACTTTTCATCATGAGGGTCATGAATTGTTTGCACAAAACAAACTATTTTGGATCTAGATGTAATCAACTAAATGCCAAATAACAAATTCATATAGTTGATAACAAAATGAATGTCATCTTTGACAACATGTAATATATAATGAGTAAGTGGTGACATGTTTAAGACATTGACGTCATTGTTGGAACTTGCCATGCCAAAATAGGCATGTTAAATTCATAATGATTGATCATTAGTTGCCTCCAATATCCTTTTTTGGGCCATCTTCATCTTTATATTGACCTTACCAAATTATTAGGCAATTTTCCATTTTCAATGCATATAGTCAATCAAAACAAACATCCTTAAAAACCCTTCAGTAGCATTGATGTCCATTTTCTTCTATAAATCATGTTTAGTAGGTTGCCTCGCATATATAGATTAAAAGCAAACCTTAATCGCAACACAAAAACATGTTCATCAATTCTAAGGCAATGTTAGCACCTAAGTGAACATATTCATTTGCAACCACTCCATAAGCATTCATTTGTAATGCAATAATGCATTTCTAAATGCTTAACAAACCCATTCAGTTTGCAACATTGGGCCTTTGCTAAAAATTACACATCATAAACAATAATTGCTACACCAATAGCAAGATGTTTTTATACTTTGTAATTATTGTTTTTTTAATGGCTACTTTCCTATTATAACTACCTTTTTCTTCCAATTATCGTCCTATTATAACCACTATCCAATGATGATCAAATTTTAACAAACATTATAGAAAATGAAAAATGAAGAGAAATTTTAACTAAATTGAAAGTTACAATATTTTGTATTAAATAATAACAACTATTCTCATTACATCCATAAAGTCAAAGCAAAACCAAACAACAAGAAAACATGTGACATGAGCTTCTATTTACCATTCCATTGTTTCTTCACATAAGTACAATCTTCCTCCTCCTTTAGTTTTTTGTTTCTCTTTTGAACTTCACAAAGAACAACATATAAGAAAAGAAAATCAACATGACAAATGGTTGAAGAGCCCACAAGATCCCACCCCACAAATCACACACACCTCATCCATTCCAACACTCCAAATCTCCACCACATTTCCTAGTTGATTGGCAAACTCATGCCAATTACCTTATGCTTGAACTATTCAAATAACTTCATCCCCCAGTATCTAATGGTGAATAAATATTTATCATTATTAATCAAATAATTACTAGGATGCCCATTAAGCTAGCCATACAAGGAGGTTTACCTTTCAATTTGAATAATTTTTTATTATAATTATATTCCAATATAAACTTATGATTATTCTACCTTGAAAGCAATTGATTGATGATACTACCGTTAAATAACATTTTCATTCTAAAATTAACTTTTAATTATTTTGCCTTGTTATTATAATTACCATCAATTAACAATGACCAATTGTGGTGATGGTACATCACCTTGAAATAGCCATTTGAAAACCTCAATTCACACTTAAAGTTGTGTACCTTGTTTTTGTTTACACATCATTGCCTTTGCAATCATTAAGTCACACATGGTGTTAAGGGTAAAAAATTTCTTCATGCCATTTTGTGTTTATAATTTTTTTCCTTTCTTGTAATCTCCATTGTTTTCATGTTGTCTTTCATTTTTCTTTTACCAAGCGCACTTGTTCATTGTAGTTCTTTCCTAAACATTCTCATTTTCTTTTGCAAATTGTTCACATTTTTTCATGCATTTACTTGTTTCGACCATCACATTTGCACTTTTTGCAAATGTACAACTTGCGAAGTGATTCTTCACCACAATAAACTTGTCAACGACATCATTTTGCTTTTGTTTCTTATAGTTTGTTGTGTCATTTTTCTTGCATCACTCTTGTTTCTTGCCTTTTACTTCTTGTAGTTTATTGTGTCATTTTTTGTGTGCAAGTGTTTTCTCCATGACAAACTTACAACAACAACTTTTTTTAATCATTTTTGGATGTTGTTGTTTTGAAGTTTTCTTTTGAAATTTTGTGTCCAATTATTCCTTTTCATAACAAAGGTTGAAGCTACAATGGTGGCATTCAACATCTTCCTTTTGATGTTGTTTCGACTTTTGAAATTTTTGTTTTTTGTAGTTTTCCTTTTGATGTTGTTTTGGTTTTGTTGTGTCTCTTATTTTATTCATCTTCATAGTGAACTTGTTATATGTAATGACAACTTCATTGTGATTTTTCTATTATTATACTTTATTTGTGAAATTTTTGTTGTTTTTTTTTTGCAGGTGTTTTTCATCTCTAAAATGAACTTGTTATAAACAACAATGGTGTCTTGTTTTGTTGATGTGGAATTTGATATCCCATTACCCTTTAAATTTTTTTTAAATATCATTTTTTTTTGCATATTTTGTTAACTCCTACACCAATAATGGATGATCAAATAAATAATCTTATTTTAATTTATTGAATTACATCATTGGTTAGCCTAATGCAAGAAATATTTTTTACAACAATGTTTATAACAATTTAGACTTTCTTCAACCTAGATATTCCAATGATAACAATTGAATCTTTGCAATCCAAGTTATTGCAAGTATTATTGTTGTTTTACATGTTTTCAAAAATTCAACTGCTTTGAATTTGTTATCATTTGATTTAGGTCATTGGGTCAAGCCTAGAAGCACAACTTCCAAGTTTTTGCTAACAAATTTTTGATGAAAATAGGTGGGTGAATTTTCTTTAATGTGGAAAAAATTACATTGTTTAGCATTGCATAAAAATTAAATTCAAACATTGAAAAGCAAGATACTAAATATAGAAAAATAATTAGATTGTAAAAATTTGTGTATGTTATGAAATTTATAAATTGATTCACATGGTGCTAATTTTTTTACTTGCAATGAACTCTTTGTAGTAGGAAAATCAACAATGTCCCTTGTCTTGAATGATTTTATATACACATTTAATGATGTATATAGGGATTTTATTTTTTAGCCTCAAAGAAGGGTTGTGTTAATTGTAATGGAAGATCTTAAAAATTAGCGTGGTTTTCCTAATGTGTAGGGCCATTGATGGCACTCCATCTCGATTGTTAAACCTATTTCATATGTTGAAAACCACTATTATCACAAAACATGCATGCATAATGGAATTGCACAAGTGATTGTGGATTGCAATAAAATGTTTACATATTTGCTTGTGGGCCTTCTAGGAAGTTTGAATGATTCAAAAGTGTTGTGCACATTTGCCTTTTACATAAATGTTCAATACCATGGTTTATTTTATGTTCAAAGTTCTAATGGGTTTTTCCCTTTCCTTTTGGGTGCTAAAGGATATCCATTAATATTTTGGATTACAACTCCATTTTAGGAAGAAGGTAACATATTATTATGGAATTATTACACGATAGAATCATAAAAGATGTCGCAACCCTAGCTTTGGGCTCGCGACCAAAGCAAAAGGGGGTTGCAAGGTTACGGGCCAAGAGGGAGCCCGTGAGTCACATCACATACTCCCGGGAGTGTAAGAAAGTGTGAGAGAGTGAACACTCACACTCCCAAGGCCAATCCCACTTTGGGAGATGGAGTTCTGAAACTTCAGAGAACGATTGCAGGGGTCAAACCTTAATGTCTTGTGGCGTTCTTTATATCATCGGAAAGCTCTTGAAACGTAGATGTCTAAAATAGGCTCGCATTTCTCATTTGGACATCTGAAACACAAGTTATGGCCAAAAGAAGGGCCGGGAGTCGAACTGCCAGTTTGACTCCCAACCATAAAAAGTCGGGAATCGACCCGATTTACTTAGTTGCAGGGGGCGTGCCACATATCGTTGGAAAGATCTCGACAAGAGCTACAACTTTTCTTTAGACCCCATCGCGATCCGAGGTCTTCTTGCAAAGTTATGGGGCTCCAAAGTCACAGGAGTCCCATTTAGCGCGATTTCGGGACTCCCACTCGGGAGGCCCAGGGAAAAATGGCCATTTGGATGTAGCCTCCGTGGAGAGCTGCAAAGTATACTATAAGGGGGAAGGTGGTGGCTTCCCCCAAGTCCGGGCCGTGGTGAGTCTTGTGTGTCCGTGTTGCCCGTGGCTCGTCCTAGCACCAAG
>Ga0209611_10014627_pt1 | contig 10436 bp, 9 predicted proteins | sample S1TSphgellanicum_3_FD_187693 | JGI IMG/M metagenome (GOLD analysis project Ga0209611, IMG submission 187693) | Host-associated microbial communities from peat moss isolated from Minnesota, USA - S1T2_Fc - Sphagnum magellanicum MG (SPAdes) (version 2) | ecosystem: Host-associated > Plants > Peat... | reverse complement strand
TGGGAAAGTTGTATGGCCTGGGGCTCCTGTTTGCAATAAAGATGGCTACATATTGATCAGGATCTGCCAATTTTCTTTGTTGTGAAGATTATGCAGATGATGTAGCAGCTTCTGTTTCTGCACAGCCCATGGTGCTCTTTTATCTACCACAGTTTGTATCTCCCCCACCCTTTTTTCTGTACAAGATTCATGGGATACCTTACAGTGCCAATTAGCTCATTTAGCATTTGGTAGTATGAAATTGCCTGGCATGGTTCTCTTCCTTCTTGTTGCATGATTAAGAAACACATGCAACCTGTCAGAGAAAAATTGATGGAAGCACACACACTTGTTTTCCTGCAAGATTGTAGACGTTAAGTTAGCAGAATCTGCATCAGAAACTTGTCTGAGAGTTTGAATCCTATTGTGGCCTGTGGTATATGTATTGTTCTTGAATGTTCATGCAGCAGCTGATCACTGAAGCAAGAACCACATAAGTTGAGGAAGGTGCTGGAGAGAGGTGTAAAGGACCTGGTTATCCCTGATTGTCTCCAAAGATGGGATTTCTCTTTATGGTGACTGTTTTTGCTGATATGTTTGCTGAGAGAATGGACATTTGTGTACCAGCTATGTTTCAAAGGTGGCAGATAAAGGATGAAGAAATGTGCTCATTGTGAAGCTGGCATGGCATTTTTGTTCAGCTTCTTTTAACACTCAAACTTATCAATTTTGCTTTCAAACCATGTTTCCTTCAACTCTTGTCAGCTTCACTGGAACATTTTGTTCAAGAAGTTGAAGCAAGAAGTTTGCTGTTTGTTTCCCTTGGGTCTCTTTTGTTCAAGAAGTTGAAGTAAGAAGTTTGCTGTGGAGGGGTTCAAGGACTTGGACTTGTAAACTAATTCCTGATGTTCTCTCCATTCCTTTCTGCAACCAAGGCTTCCCCAAATAGTGCACCTTGCTCAAGACCTGTTCAAGCTGCTGTATTTGCACTCCTTACCAGCTTCGTATTTCAGAGATTGTGCTGAGGAAACAGAAGATGCAGAGAAAAATTCATATCTTCCTATCCAAGCCACCAGAATTGTACAACTCAATCAATGAGGTGTGGGTTGATAATATTTATAGCCACAACAACTGATTTATTGTATCTAAACTGAGCCCTTTGTGTAACTGATACAGAAGGACTGATGTAGTTGAGCTTCACTCTCCACAAATAGGTCATAACAACAATCAAGCTGAAGCAGACAGAGATTGGAAGGATTTGTTTGAATTGTTTTCTGGGGTTTGATATTTCTCAAAAATTTCTTGCAGCTGTTAATTCAGCCTCCAGAATCCCAATGCTAAAGGATGTGCTATGAGATTGTTCCTAAAGGATTGTCAAGCTAAAAGGACTGATATTTCTTGCACATTTTGGGACTCAGGTTCCATAAGCTCAACACTGAAGAACGCTGCAAGCTTTCTTGAGTTTCTAAAGTACTGTGCCTGTATAACCTGAAATTTCACTCTTGGTCAGACAACTTCCTTTACCAGACCAGAGTCAGGAGCTTGCATTTTGTACTCAGAAGTGTTGCAACATGACATTTTGTTTTCACTCAAGACACTGACATACTGAAGCATTGTCCTTGCTCATTCTAGTTACCCCACCTGATTTTGCTTGCCAAAGTAGACCCACAGGCAATGCAATCCTCACTGACAGAATAATCCTCCCTTTGAGTGCAGCTTCATCCTTGCAACCATATACACATATCAGCATGCTCATTACTAATTTATTGAATGTGATCAACACACAGCAAATGCACCCTAAAAACAATACAATGTGAAAGACAGCTCTGGAGATATGGCAGAACTGTCCATTGAATTCATGAACAGTTGAAATCATGTGAGGTTAGCAAGCTCAGGGAGAGCCTTCTCCCATCTCTTGATATTCTTGTGTCTCCCTCAATTTAGATGTCTAGTAAACAGACTGTTTGAGAGTGCATAATTCTCAACAATGTAAAATGCTAAAGCACATAGAAATATTTTCGTGTAAGTATTGAGGACTTCTCTATAGGTATGATTTAAGTTGAACATGAGTAAAAAGTCTGAGATGATTGAATAGTGATGTAGAAATTTCAGATCCAAGAACATAAGAGAAAGCAGGAAAAAGAAAAAGAAAAATAGAATAGGAGCTCCACTCAACTCTTCAAACAGAGGAAAAAGTAAGGAGCAATTTGAACAATGGCAACAGTCACATGCATGTTCAGTGACCTCCGGCAACAAGACGTACAGTAGCTACTATAACATCCTCACCAACTTAATAAAAACTTGCATTGAATCCAACAGACATTGGATCTTCAATGACTCCCAGTATTTCAGATCTGATAATTGGCTACATAGTTGCACATTATGGCTGCTTGATCCTCAAAATGAATGTTCTCAGACTTAGTTCATTCAACTCATGAACAATAATAAACAACAGCTGTCTGCCACAGTTGCACAAAAGGAATTGAAGAAAGAACAATATTAAGAAGATGAATCAGGGAAATTTACATTAGATATCTATCCCATGCCACCTTGTATCACCTTCAAACACTTATCTAGTTCACAAATCAAAGGACAAGAATCCAGAATGTGCACCCTGAGAAATTGATGAGCCATCAAGTTTGTACATTGGGCAAATTAATACATATCGAACTCTAATTGGTTTTGTTTGCTTCCTGAAATTATGGGTTCACCTCCAGTTCTCACTTCAGAAACTTTAGCTAGGAATAAGAAAGAAATGTCCTTCACTTGCAAACTATGCTTCTCGGCTCATATTCATCCTCCCCTGCAGATCAATAGCAATGCACACAAGCTCTCTTTGAAAATGAGACTATACAATGACATACCTTCGACATTTGCTAGCCAGATCACAAGATAACAATCCCCATCAAGATCACAATTCACAAGTTCACAAACAACAGGTACATTTGTGATCCATCGAGTGTTGGTTCTCTTCTGGTAGCTCCACATTTGCACAAATGGAGAGAGACAATGGTCAGCACTCATTTGTTGATAACAGTTGCCTTCTATCACAACCTCAAACACATAAGAGGCACTCTAGCTTCATTTACTTACTGATGGACATCATGAGGGGTGCACTAGAGATGGCTACATCAGCAGTCAGACAACTGAAACGATAACATTTTCCAGGGAAGTGGAGACGTGGAGATACAGAAGAGGCTGGGAATTCTGAAAAGACAAATTGAGCAAATTTTCCAACCAGCAAAACACTGATAATTTCCCTATTATTCAAATGCTCAATGCATGTGCTGGTTTCTGAGCAGAAGTGTTGTTGAGATGGGACAATAAAAAACAATGTTGTCAGACATATATGCCCAAAAAGAAGGCATTTGTTCTTCTCACTAGATGTGTGACACAGGTTCTGTGATGAGTCTTTAACACAAAAACCTACACCCTAAAACTTAAGACTGTTGTCAAATACTGCGTATCTCTGCACTACATGTAGATACGTGAAGGAAGAAATGTAGGAAAAACATCCCCACACAGTTTCTACAAAACAGAGAGAAAAGAAGTACTAGAGGCAAGTGGGTTGGAATTAATTATACCTTGTGAGATGAAGTTAGCACCTTGAAACCACTCTGAGGATTGTGGAAATGCCATGCAATCTGAAACCCAATTGGTATCATGGTCAGGAAAGAATGTCATGGTCATGATATCAAATTGAGGGCATCTGAATTCTTCCTACCTTCTTCAAGTCAAATGATGATGGCTTGACTCTTTTGCACAGCATACAAGCACATTTCAATGCCTGGAATGTACAGAACTTAAGCATCGTCAGGCAAAAAAACATATTGGTTTAAAATGAAATGCAAGGTATTCTCCCAACAAGGTATCTATGATTTTAAAACTGACCTACCTCACTGGGTTTACTACACTTTCAATGTTTTGTTTTCCTTACTTGCGGCACAATACACAACACACAGGCGACACTGATTTGAATGGTTTTTCTGTGGGCTTGCAATAAGGGTTTCTTTATTCAATTTTGTGACAGGGCGGAAGTGGCGATCATCCATAAGATGATCTAGCTATATTTGGTGATGAGAAAAAGAAATCTAGCATCCTTCTATATTTTTGGTTACTTGCTCAAACTTAGGATAGAATTTGGTGATTTAGACAAAAGAAAAGATGAAATTTGGCGATGAAGTAAACCTAAATTCTTGCCAATTGAAAAAATGGCCATTTGTTGAAATTTTGCCAGAACAAAAAAAGCCTGCTCACAATGCAGCAACCCCTCAATCTTTTGTGGTGCAATGGTATTGTACTTACAGCACAAGGAACTAGATCACATTCATCAACTGCAAAAGGTACAACACAAGGAATGATCCCATTCATCAAGTGCACAAAGAGAAAATTTCCACCAAATAGAGTGGGATAAAAAACAGGGATTCCTGAAGGAAAAAAAGGAGCCATTCTGACACATAATTAGGGTGATGAAACCCTAGATGATTGAAACATCATCACATGAATCGTTGAAAGCCATAAAGTGACAAACTTTAAGTAATTGATGGTGATGGGAGGAAAGGTTTTGTGGACAGTTTTTCTTTGCATGTTCGTTTCTTTGTTTCTTGCAAAATATGGGGGATGGCATTGTTATGGTGATTTCTGGTTTTGATGGTGTTCAACATTTGGAATTGTCTTGTTATTCTTGATTTCTAATATGTGTGAGTAGACATTGTATTGTGGTATGGAGGATGCGAATTGTGGAGCGAAGAAAGTAACATTATATGAAAGCCTTCCAAGTGCATTGAAGGGTAGAAGAGCATAGAGTTAAGTTCCTTCTTGATGTTTTTGCTTTGGGCTATTGTAGTTCGTTTGGCACAAAGATTTGGTAGAAATTGGGGTTTTAGAATGTTAGCATTGTATGGTTTGGGGAAGAATGCCCTATTGTCATCAACCACTATTTCCTTTTGAAGCTATGCATTTCCTTGTGCCAAGAGTTTCAAAGGAAAGAATGTATGTATAGACACAATTTTTAGGGCCCATATTAAGCAAAATGATTAAGTACAATACTAAACATTTTGTGGCCAATTAAAGTGGCAAGTTTATGTTGGGTTTGGAGTAATCAAGAAACTTTGAAGGATATATTTGGGTTTCATGCTTCTGGAAGAGAGTACTTGCACTTGTAGGAGCTCCAAAGGGGAAAATGAAATTTTGTAAATGGATATGGGTGTGACACGGTAGTTTTTGTTGATGATTTGTCTCAAATTGTGCATTTCTTCTTTGTTCAACTTCTTGGGCTGAATTATGTGTTGGGGGATGTCCTATTCATTCTTGAAGCAATTAATTTAGTGGTGGGGAATGTTTTGTGACTTGTGAATTGTCACAAAGATGACAAGTAGGCTTTTGAGAAAGAAATTGGAGTGTATATCAAAGTAACCCAATTTGGATTTATTTCCAAAACTAAGGTTTGGGTGAAAATGCAAGATGGGCAAACTAGATGGGCAACCACATTGCATTTCTAGTGAAAATTCCATTCATCACATATCTTGCATAAAGTTTCTGGTACCAATTTCATGAGGTTTAAAGGAGTACCTAAAGCAAAAAAATCTAGATTTTCATTTGTGCAAGATCCCTTGATCATTAATTCACCCATTTCTTCAAATCAGGTGTTGAGGATTTAACTCGAGCTGAAAACTAGATTTTTAGAGTTGAGGCGTCAAAAGTGTCATCCCATTGAATATGTTGGAAGTTATGTCAAAGTGCGAAACAACAATTTTATTAAAAATTGGAGAGTTTGTATGAACAAACTTTTTCCCTTTCACCATGTGATTTTCAATATCTCCTTCCACTAATGGAAGGTGAATGTTCAACAAAACTTCTTTTACTAAAATTGATACATTCTATAGAATTAGAAGCATAATTTTGCTAGATGCACAATTTAATAGATCGAAGATTGATCATAAGATTAGAATAGGAGACACGATTGTACTTTCTAGTAGAAGTTCCTTTTTATTTTGTTGGAGTTTTTAAAAAAATTATATGGGAAGTTAGGATGGAGATTTGTAGGAAGGAATGATATATGCTTTAATTTAAAAATAGAAGACAACATGTTTACAACCATTAGTTCAAAAAAAAAAAGAGGAAATATTTGAAGTTAACGATTTTAAATGGATATTTCCAATGTAGGAAATCTAGTTGATGCATGTGGCAAAATGACTAGTTCTAAGGGGATGGATGAATTATTTTAGGGAAAGGATTTAGAGGATTTTTTGATTGGGCCAAAAGGTTGCGGATGGTAGTAAAAGTTTGTGAGCATTACATGAAGATAATTTTTTTAAAGTTTCAAGATTTAATTTGTATGGTAAAAACAAGGATTACTAGTAAAGGAAATTGAATCTTGCACCACCTTATTGGTAATCACTAAAGATGTTGATGCTAGCTAAATATAGTGTGTATGATGAAAAAGATTTGAGAGTGAGAATGGATGCCATTAGACAAAAACCTCGATAACATGTTCAAAATTATTATGATAGAGTTGAGCATTTGTTCATGAAAGGAAGGATATTAAATGTCGAAAAAAGAAGGAGGTTTCTAGTTCATCTCAAACCAACATTTGAAACCTTTGTGTAATAAGGATATATATGTCAACATGGATGATTTGTTAACTAACAATTGAAGTTGAGAAGTGAGTGGAAGAGATAGGTGAAACTCCTTATGAACCTTTGAGGGTAGATGAAATGTTAAATGGTTCATTTTTAGTAGAGAAAAAGTCCTTAAAATTCCCTTTTTTGGTGTTGAATTAACATAAATGGGGGACTATGAATTAGTTAATGAGCTAATTACATTCATATGAAAAAACACTCATTTAAACATCTTTTTAACATTCATTTTACAAAGAAAAAAGTAATCAATCCAACAAAAAATGACCCATGTAAATACTTGTGAAATTAAGGTTTAGATTTTAGTCATTCAAAAGTCCATAACTATATTTTTGTTAAAACTTTTGTAATGAAGTTTTCAAATCTATGTTTTCTTTTATTTCATCTATCAAGTACTAAGTCCCTCTAAGGTATATTTAAAAAAATGGTATTGAAAATTTCATGTGTATGGGAAGTGCAAACGGTCGATCAGGACAATCCATATGTTTTCATTTCATGTCCATTACTACATAATGGGTGCACATTTATTATGCACAAATTATATAAATAATTTTAATTGAAGTTGAAAATTATAAACCAAGTCCCAATTGTGCATATATGGCATGTTATTGGCATGTTAATTCATTACACCTTGCAAAAAATTGTAATGGGACACCAAAAGTGAGCCACTCAATTTTGTATTCACCCTTGGGATGAATGGGAAGAGAAACTCAACATAGGATAGACATTTACAAAAAGATAGATTCATGCATTGAAAGGTGAATGCATGGTTTGGTGGCTACATTTTAGTAGATAAAACATTTTATAAAAGTCCATTTGATAGTGTTAAAATGGTCGTTTGTAATTATATCATTAGTTAAATAAGGGATTACATAATGTTTTTAATTAATAAACTCAATTTAAAGGGTATCCCACTTAGATATTTCAATGCCATTTGCTATAGTGAAAAAGAAACTAAAAACCAAAAAATTGTAGGTTAAAGGGATTTATGAAAAAAAAACTCAATTTTGATCATCCAAAAGTTCATAACTTAATTTTGGCTTAGGTTTTTGAGGCAATGATTCCACATATGAGTTTATTATGTCAAATTATCATATATTGAATCTTTATAAATGGTTTGAAATGAAATATAATGTCAAAATCTCAATCTTATTTCATTCCAATCAATTGGTTAGTCCAATACTAAAAATGAATGTACATTTTTTGAAAAAAATTGTATGTATGTATTAATAATCAAGTTGTAAATCTAAATATAACGTTCAATTAACAAATCTAAGCATGTTTTTTTTTTCCATAGGCGTTCAAACCAAGTGTACCTTGCAAAAATCATGTGGGTGATGCACAAAGTGATTCACCATACCATGCATTCACCCTTAATGAAACCCTTATATATGTTTTTAAAACAATAGATGATAAAAAATTTCACTAGCATAATGGATTTGTAGCCCAAGTAATTTTCAATTGTGCCATGCAATAGGACACAATGTGTCAACATGTTCCAAATTCACTAAAAAACCTAAATGTGTCAAATGTGGTGAAGGACATAGGATCAAAAATATGGGTTGGAATGCTTTTATTAAGCTACCATGCATATAATAAAAAATCTTACTAAAAATAAATTGTACTTGCAAAGTTTAGTGATAATGAAAAATTATATTTATATAAATGTTCATATTTAAGTGCCATCAAACTTGTAATCTAACTAAGTTCTATTATAAAGTTCAACAAACTGTTTTTTCAATATTTTGGTGTGTATTTTAGTGTAATTTTGAAATAAACCATTAACTTCAACATTTGTTTGGAAATCCATATTTGGTTTCAATTGATGTGTTGTAATATTTCATAATATTTTTTTAGACATACTTATTGGAAGCTTTAGTTTTGACTATATTAGATTTCAAAAATATTTTCATCTTGAATGTCAATCGGTTGGTGAAAGGTGTTGGGCCAATCTTAGCCCACAAGAATGGTAAGCATGAACATGTTATTGTTTATGCAAGCTATAAGGGATTAATTCTTGTCTAATAGAAATATCACCTCATGGAAGGTAAAATGTTATGCCTTCATTTGGGGAATTATGCATTTTAGGCAATTTTTAAATCAAACTTTTTAAATGGTCAAAAGAAAGAGAGGTGATTGTGAATCAAAGAGCCACATTGAAATTGGGCATTTCAGTGAACAACAAACATTTACTAAAATAAAGTGGAGATATTTTTGGCATGATAGTATGGAATAAGTGAGAAAGGTGATACATGAATGTGATCATTGCCAAATGGTAAGGAGATAGGGAGTATTCGATTTGGGATTCAAGAGATGAAAAGTATAGATATTTATGACCTATTTTATAGGTAACTTTGGAGATTACATGACCACTACCTGAAACAAAGAATAGTAACAAATATGTATTAGTTAAAATTGACCACTATTCTATGTGATGTGAAGCTAAACCAATAAGGAACACATTGTTGTTGTTGTTGCTAAGTTTATGTAAAAGGAAATCATTTGTAGATTTGGAGTGCCCAGGTATGTGTTCATTGATAATGGCAAAAAATGGATGGTGAGATTTGACATAATGCGTAAGAACTATGGTATTATGCATCAATTCACAACACCATAGTGGTCGCAATGTAACAATAAGGTTGAAAGGATGATTAAGACCATAAAGCACAAACTAACAATTGCTTCATTTGCTAATGTGCAAAAATGGGACATGTAGGTACCTAGGATATTGTTTGGGTATCTTTATGAGATATAATCCAACATGAAATATTTTCCATACATGATCCTTATTAGAAGAACCTCATGGTTGATAGTAAACAACAACATTTAAAACTTGGTAGAGGTTGTGGATGATTAGTTGGACCCCAAGTTAGAAATCACTATATGAATAATTCACAAGATGGAGTTGGTGGCACAACTACATCAATCATCATTAGACAATGTAGATCAAGTCCAAAAGAAACAACACAAAACTTATGTTGCCAGGGGAGGATGGTTACTCTTTGTTGGTTTCAAAGTTGGGGACAGTGGGGTAAAGATGAAAAAATGGGAAAAAATGAAAAAACTTGGTAAGAAGAAATCTTTGCTTGCCAATTGGGAAGTGTTTGTGGGTTATCAAGATGAAAAGGGAAATAGAGACCAAGATGAAGGTGGCCAAATATATATGCATTCTCAAAGATAAGGAAGAGTGGATTTGGGAAAGGCCAAAAAGAGACCTACAAGAATACCAACATTTGCTTTCAGGTGTAATCTATGTGGACATAGATTTTTCAAGCATGGAGAGGTGACATATGATCACACACCTCTTCCTTATCTATAGATGGATTTGGGTGTGATACGGCAGCTTCTTCTTTTAATGGTTTGTTTTAAATTTAAGCTTTTTTTTCTTTGTTCAACTTCCTGGGCTGAATTATGTGTTGCAGAGTGTCCTATTCATGTCCCAAAATGTTGGAGTAATTCAACATGTTGGAATAATTCAGACATTCCCAAATCTGTCTCTAGAATTCGTGCATTTGCATTTTATTGTTGTTGTTGGTGAGGCGGATCTCCGATCTAAGCTTTGTTCTGATTAGTCCCTGATCTGTGGAGAACGAGTTGTCATTGCTGTTGCTGTTTTGCTAGTTGTGGGTGTTGGGAGTGAGATCAGTCTACCCCTGAGCTCGGATTCAACCCAGCTTTGTCTTAGATCTTCTCTGTTCGTGGGTATCGGAATGGCTGCCGTGAAGAAAGTGTTTCTTATTGCCGGTGCGTCGAGTAAGAATGGTACCTCGGTGGCTAAGCTTTTGCTGGCCGAGACGGGCAACAAGTACATTGTGAGGG
>Ga0209611_10014626_pt1 | contig 10436 bp, 7 predicted proteins | sample S1TSphgellanicum_3_FD_187693 | JGI IMG/M metagenome (GOLD analysis project Ga0209611, IMG submission 187693) | Host-associated microbial communities from peat moss isolated from Minnesota, USA - S1T2_Fc - Sphagnum magellanicum MG (SPAdes) (version 2) | ecosystem: Host-associated > Plants > Peat... | reverse complement strand
GAAGCTTAGGTTCAAGGGGAAAATGTAGCTTGTTTGAACCCCATGTTTGGAAGGGAAGGCAATTTCCTAGGGTAACAAGTCTATTACCATTGTTCATTTTTTTGTTAGTCTAGTTTATTTGTGAAGGTCACGAATGTGTTGATTTGTGGAAGTCATGGGTAACACAAGAGACAAGGAAAAGAGATTAAAGGTGAGAAGAGGAGGTGCCATAGAGAGGGAAAAATTTGCAAAGTATCAATGAGAATATCGAGCTCAAAAAAGAAGAGTTCAAAGAATCGTGGAACATGTTAAAAAAAGTGAAGATGTTGCTATGGGTGATTAAAAGGTTATAAAGGTGGCAAATGCCATAATAAAGATAATCGAGAAAACCCTTGCTACATTTATGAACATTCTCACAAACTTGGGGTTTATGATGCAAAAGGTGATGGTTGACCCCATTGTGAAAGATGTCATTCCAAACCCTATCAACATGGTGAAGGATGCATTCAAGCATAAAGAGAGTTGATGTCAAGGGTAGTGCAATCTTTGTTTGAGGTGAAAAGACCACATAACAATGTGATGTTGGTTACAAAACATGCGATCATGATGGCCTTGATGAACATCGGTTCAATAACTTTGGTGAGGCAAAAAACATGGTTGCTTAAAATCCATTCTAGGAACATCACCATGGCAGTTTGATGCAAGGTATCCATGCGATCTATAGGAAATTTTCTTTGGTCATTGGTTTTATGGAAAAAGAGGGTAGACATATTGGCTCATACAATTAAGGCCATTGTTTTGGCGTGGAGGGCTTTTAAAGTTTGAATGAATCCCAATCAAAAGGAGGTTATGAAGAAAAGACTACAGCTGCATTTGTATGAAAAAAAACCAACTTAGTACTTCATGGAAATTCAAGTTTTCTTTTTCATCTTAGCTTTTGTTATGTTGCATCAATTTCTTTTTCAATGTCAACTTGTTTGAATTTTTGGCATGAACTCTAGGTCCTAAATCTTGATATCTTTGGAACAAGTGAATTAATTTGAAAAATATCCAATGAATAAAAAGTTCTAAAAACATTCATTAAACACTATAACAATTGATTTTAAACACAAAAAAAACTTGTAAATGGATTTCAAAACTTTTGAAAATGACATATTTCTTCAAATCTTTTACATAAATCTTGACATAATAGTATAAAGACAAATTTCAAGATTTTAAAAGATTTTTTGAGGAATATTTTCACAAAAGTAGTGTCCTAAATAGGTAGGATCTTTTAGTTCATGTTATCCTGTTGGCATTTATTAATAATAACCATCAAAAATCAGAAATCTATTTGTGTTTTTCCATTTGAAACAATATCAATTATGGTTAGTTGTTCTTTTTGAGTCATATGAATATCAAGAAACTCAAATTAAAAATCCATTTTATCCAATTTCAAGTTTTTGTTTTAATTTTAAATGTTTGAAAGTAAAAAACTATTATGTTAGAAAGAGACAAATTTGCAAAAGACTTTCAAAATGATTCATATAATAAAGAGATTTTGATGGTTTTCTTTTTTTTAAATGATAAAATTGTATTAGCCACACTCAAAAAACATGCTTAAAAATGTGAAATTCTAAAATTACAAAAAAAATTAGAATAATTTTTAATAATTATTTTGAAATTAAATTTTCTTAAAATTGATTTATCACATATCATTTTCCTATAATCTATACATGATGTATTAAACAAAGTTGTAATTTGTGATTAAAAAATCTAAAAATTGTGGAAAATAATTTTTTTGGTATGATTTGAAATTGTGATCATTTTTCAAAATAAAACATTGAATTTGAAAGGAGTTTACACACTTTAAAAATCCATATTTATTCCACAATGATTAACACAAAACATCTAATATATTCAGGCAAATATAAATATTTAAAAAAAAAGTTGCAAAAGATTTCATTAAATTTTTTTTTTATGAAATTTCGTTTTGACAAAAGAACTATAGTCCTTGGAGCAAAAGTAAACACTTTGGCTCATGTTAATTCATTTTGACCTTGAAGTATACCATAACCTAAATATCTCCCTAGGTAGTCCTTATGTAAACTTTTATGTAAACTTTTGATAAGTCATATCATAGATAGCCCTTGGGTAGGCCTATGTATCCCTCTTTTGCATATGAATCAACCTTAAGTAGACCTTTCAGGTTTCTCTAAAGATCCTATAACTTAAAAAATTCCCAACTAATCCCTTAGGTAGGTTTTGTGTAATCTCTTAAATACCCTTCTGTTATCCCATAACCTAGGTAGGCCCTTGTATAGACACAAGCAAAACATAAGAGACAAAAATAACTCGAATCATCTTGGTTTGAGTGAAAAATTTGACTTTCCTCTATCATTTTCTTTTGGTGCAAACCCATCCTGCATTTTGACCATCATCTTCCAAACTTTAATAGTGAAACCCATGGTTTTGCTCCTGAGTGTGATTATTTTTGCAGATAATACATTAGTTAAGATCAGCCCACTTGAAAATTTCTGATCTTTAACATTCATTTGGGCTCTTGAATGCAAAAGAACAAGCAGCTCCTTGTGGAATGCAGAGCAGCATTGCCCTTTGGGGTGGGTTGAAACAAAATCACTAGGGATGATAAAACCATGTAACTTGGTTAGGTTGAATAAATGCAAAATAAATTTGATAAAAAATTAAAAACAGCAACCTAAACAGTACATGCGCCAAACCTCAAGTTTCCATTCACAAATTGGTTCCCAATTGTTGGGGAAAAAGAAAAAAAATCCCCAAATCTTATACCAAATGCTAAGTCTCTTCCCTTTGGAGTGAAGGCAACAAATTGAAGAGCTACCAAACCTTTGAAGTTAAGGATTGTATAATAATGTTCACTCGCTTATATGATTTTTGCATTAAAACCAAATCTTTTGCATTATGGATTGTGCAGAAGAAAGGAAGCAAAAGAGGAATGTAGGAGCTCCTAAGTTTGATAAACATGTGCTTTAGTATTTATGAGAAGTACTAATATATGGTTTAAGCACTCAGGCTAAAATGTAAAGGGAGAATCATTGAAGATTCATTCAGCCTGTAAATCAAGGATTTTACAAAGTTTATGCTCTCATAAAATTGTTGCAGAATTTAACCAAACTTGTGCATGATCAATTGTGCAGAAAAGATAGAGGAAGAAGAGAAGGAAGAGGAGCACCTGCTATTACTATCCTGTGCAAGCTTTGTAGTCATGGGAAATATGGACATCTGGTGTTAACACCCAAATCTCAAATGCAAAAGAAACAAAACTATAGATTGACAAGTGAGCAAGCTTTTCAGTCAAGGGTTTCTGTATAACCTTAGAACTCATAAAATTGTTGGAACAAACCCAAATACACTCAAATGTACCGAAAAGACTAATCTGAAGAAGAAGATGATGATGTCAAAAGGAAGAAGAAGAAGAAGAAGACAGATTCAGTTCAAGCATGATTAAGCTCTGCTTGGATTTTTATGACAAATTACATGAATACATATGATCTCAACACCCTTGTCAAAGTCTCCAATTTTGCAAAAGAAAACAAAATTATTGATTGAAGATTTAACAAGCTTGCTTCTTAGTTCAGGATTTTGCATAACCCTAAAAAGTCTGTGGTGCACTGGTACATCATGATCTGTACAAGAAGGAGAATTGAATCCGCCAGGAATATACATGTGCACATTTGAATCCGGGATGTGCAGATCTGCAGCTGCAATCTCTCTCAACTTGATGAGAATTTATAGAGCAATTAGTTGGTGCAGCAGGTGGTACAAGCTTTTTTCGCTCAAGTAGCTTCTACAAATCATTCGAGGATCTCGAGTCACGATGTTGTTTCAAGTTGGACATGTGGTCGATGACAAAACTGTTCGTCAAGATCTCACATGAGTAACTAGTGCCGCACGTCAACATAGGTTTTTGCAGAATGGACATAACCACATGGCACAGAGCTTGCAGGAGAGCTCAAGAGACTCTGGCATCTATATTCAACACATGAGTGGTGCCATTTGTGGACGTAGGTTTTTGTTGAATGGACTTAACCACATGGCACAAAGATTGCGCGAGAACTGCATCAGGATTCGACACATGAGTAATAGTGTGGCAAGTGGTGGACATAAGTTTTTGCAAAATGGACGTAACTGGACAGCTTGCAGGCTGCTGCAAGTGGACTTTCCAGTACGCAGGTTTTTGCAGAATCGAAGGAGCCATCTTGGGGGAGAAAGTCTCTAGCTTGTAGCTGAATTTGATCAGCTACAATTAGTTGTTAACAAAGTGTCCAGGAAGAAACGGCAATGATGGGAGTATCATGCCATCCCAGAGTCAAGACTCCAGAGTCCGTGAGTTGAGCAAGCTTGTAGGGCGTACTGCCATCAGTACTAGTGCTGCAGGAGGTGACCCATTGTTGTTGTTGTTGTTGCTGCTGCTGCTGCTGCTTGTGGAGAGCTAACAACAGATATGCTTGCTCTATAGCATAGGAGCTGGGAAGCAGGAGCCTGAAACCAGCGTTTTGGAAATGAGATTGCCAGGAGTGTGATCTCAGATGGCGAGCTTGTCGATCCCATCCCTCGGCGGCAACAATGTCCTTGATCTGTGCTGCGAAAGTGGTGTTCTCGATCTGGTTTCTCTGGGGACTGTCTCTGGGCAGAGTTGCTTCCAGAGTATCGAAAAGTGCACAGAAATAGTGAAGAGCTTCCACAAATCTGGACATGAAGGAGTTCACATCATGGTTTGCTTCCACTTCCAGTAAACACACAACCGTCGGTCTCATGCTTCGGATCATGAGGAGCATGTTCTCAAGAGCTGCTACCGCTCCTGCTGCCGCCGAGGTCGTAGTAGTGAGCGTCTCCTCATTCTTCGCCAACAGCTTGTGCAAGATGTGTGAGCAGTTGACGACAAGAGTTTCGTCAGAGCGGAGATTGATCAATCCTGGGTGGAAATCTTGGATTTTCTCTACTGTAACAGGGTTGTACTCGAATTGCAAGCTCTTCTGCTGCTGTTGCTCCATGTGGTTGTCGACTACTAGTGTTCCAGCAACAAACTGTGTAAGACGCCTCCCTGTTTGTTGCAAGGCGGAAGAGCTTGAACCCACTGCTGTCATTCTGAGATGTGCAGGAGGTCCACCTGGTCTTAGCACTAGAGATTGAAAGAACGCAGGCCATTGCAAGCCTTGTCCGATTTCTAGATCCACCACATGCACCCTGGAGCTGGTCGCTACTGCTTCCAAGATTGCTTGATTCCCTGTGAAATGAGCAAACTTCGCAAACGGAAGAACTTCGTAGAATGCCTGGTACGCCTGCAGATCCGAATATTGATCAAGCTGCTGCACTGGTAGCTGCTGTACTAGAGCTGCTGCAGCTGCTGGCCTGCTGCATGCAGAGGCCGCCGCATTTCTACTAGTGCTGTTTGTCGCGGGCCTGACAGGATCACAGTACGAGGCTTTGTGACGATACTGATCATGTTGAGAACTCGACATGTTGGTATTGTTGTTGTGCCGCCGTCTGCGATCACTCAAAGCTTCCGCGAAGTGGAACGCAATTCGTTGCATGGGATCTCCTTGTGGTGACGAGTTTGCTCTCAAGTGGCAAAGCAAATCTCCGGCACGCTCGTACTCACGAGCATCGATTGCCTCCGCACAGCCCAACAACAGATGCACAAGCTGAAGTCCACCACTCGTGCTACTGTCTGCTTGATCCAGCTGCTGCTGCTGCCCTGCTGAGGGTATGAAGATCTGCGACCCATGATGATCAGTACTAGGGTATATCGAAGATCTGCCGGATTGATCACCACTGCAGCTGACTGCAACATTGCTCAGATTGTAATTGAAATTCTGTGAACGTCCTAAGAGACGTATGGACTGATCATCTGTCGTCAATACGGGCTGCTGCTGCTGCTCGTCTGCATGAGGAATATTCATGATTTGCGAGGAGGCTGCTGCAGCTGGGGAAAACAGCTGTTCAGTTGTCAACATGAGCGTAGAAGCTGAGAACGGGTCAGCCGCGATCACTGTCGTCGTCGTCGTCGACCCATGCTCCGCGACTGATGCATGATCATTGCGCAGCTCATGCAGGGGTCCTGCTGCTGCTGCTGCTGGTACCCTGCAGAGTCTTAGCGATGCAGATGCAGCAGAGTTGAAGAACTTGATCTCATCAAGGTGAGAAAGCCCCGGCTGTTCGGAGTCGAGCATGATATCCGCCTGCTGGTCGCATACTAGGCTGGTGATGCAACTGGTGAAAGAGTTGTGATCTTGGACACTTCTCATGTGTAGCTGCTGGTTCATGCCGTACTCGAACCCCTGCACGTCGACTGCATTCACAAAATCCATGTCGCTGCAGTTGGGGCCGGGCGCAGTGGGTCCCTGATCATGATCCAGCAGTTTGACTAGTTGCGATGTCGCGGGACACTCCTGGTCGCCAACATCACATTCTTCGAAGTCTGTAAGCTCCAGATCGTGAGCTCCATGCGCGTCCTCCATACAGGAGTCCATCCAGCTAAGAAACGTCTCGCCGGGTCCTGCTGCATAATGCAGCAGCGCTTGCTCCACGCTCGACGGAGCAGCTAGTTGCGAATTCTGGAACGTAGCTGTTGCTGCAGAGTTACCAGATGAATCATAAATTCTATGATCCGGCCTGCAGCAGCTGAGCATATCTTGAAGCTGCTGCTGATCCTGGGCGACGGTGATGATCTTATGGGCCGCGCCCACCAGAGCTGGAAAGCTGGAATCCGCGACGTCGTGGCTCCACAAGCTGCTTTGCTGCGACGACAAGGAGCTGACTGTGGAGGAGCAGGAACGTCCAGGACTAGTTTGCAAGTCCAGCACTGATGTGGGCTCGACAGCGTGCAACAGCTGCATCATGGCCGCAGTCCCAGCTTGATGCTCTTTCGCCTGCTTGAAACACGCGGCACTTGCATCTAGGATATCTCCTGCAGCGCCGCCGTGAGTACTGCTGGCCTTCCACCTTAATGCAGCTAGCGCGGGTGCACTCCCGACGAGGGCATTACCCACCGCATGGTGCTGCTGCAAATGAGAGCCCGCCTGTTGCACGGTCCTCTGATGGATTTGAGCACTAGCCATGAGGACTACTCTAGCAGCTGCTCTCGAGCAAACTGTTCTAGAAACACGTGCTGCTGTAAATTAATCCTCAAATGGCGAAGTTCCCGCGAGCTGCGGTCTCCGGCCAGATGTAGCAGCAGCAGTCGAGCTTCAGAAAGCAGGAGGCAGCTGAGGACAGCATCATGTTTGCGCGGTGCTTGCAGATGCAACCTGATTCAAATCAAGCACACAAACTCATTCACTCTCACATGAATCTTATCTCGATCACCCTGGCAACAATTTCAGAACAAAATCCAACACATCTGCAGCAATCCTACGACATCCACCTGCTGGGACAAGAATACTCGAATCCCGAATCCCGAACTATTTCTACAAGTAGTCTCCTCCTGCTTGCAACAAATCTCGGAAGAAACTGTAGCTGAGCTTCTGGTAGCACCTGCATGAGCCTGAAGAAGTTCTGAAAGTTCTTCAGCGCAAGTCACCTAGTCCGGGAGAGGAAAAGATGGCTCAGGCAAAGAGAAACAAAAACTAGAACAGAAATCGATCATTCTCACGCGGACTGTAGAATTGTGTTCGCAATACGATTCTCCTGCAAGCAGGCAGCACTAGACTTGCGGCTAATTCTCTCGGACCCGTGAGCATCTCTTGCAGCACTCATTGCAATTCAAGAACAGAAAAGACCAGAGCTTGGTGTAAATGGAGCTCTTGAAATGCATCATGGAAGGAAATTCATGAACTCACCAACAACTGCGACAACGTCGCCGCAAGCAAAAGAGAAAAGCAGCTGGTCAGCAGCAGGTTGATCGATCTAGCAAAATGCCCCGGAGTTTGCGCTGTTGAAGGTCTGAAGACTCTCTCTCTCTCTCTCTCTCTCTCGTGCTCACTCGCTGGAACAAAGGAGACAGCAACAGCAGCGTCTTCTTCCTGTACGTAGTATAATAAAGGAGAGCTCGGCAAGAGGACCACCACAGCACGACTGTTGCTCTGTCGCTCACAAGAGACAAGAAAGCATTAAGATACATGAAATAAACAAACTGCGGATGTCCGTCCGGGAGCCTAGTACTGTTACAAAAGCACCCGCTGCCTGCATGGGTCCCAGCAGCTAGCTCCTCCTAGCGCTAGCTAGCCGGCGGGGCCCAACAAAAGAGATTAGCCAAGCGATTATGAGCGGTGAGCAGCTGCAGGTCCCACCCTGGCCTTTGTCTTTCTGTCCCAGGAACGACAAGGAGACGACGACGACGACGATTAGCGATGGAACAGATACGTACTTTTCTCTTTTTTTCTTTTCTTTTTTGAGCATTTACACAGGAGGACACGAGCTGCGAAAGCTCAATCTGGTCGACGGCCGAACCCACGCCCAGGAGGCAAGGAAACAATAAAACCTGTAGAGACTGACGATGAATCTCTGCCCTAATTTTCTGTTGCAACTCCGCTACTGCTGCACCCGCGTACTTCCTTTCTCTTTCTCTCTCTGTCTGTGTCTGTGTCTGTGTCTCTCTTTGTGCTCTGTCTCTCTCTCTCTCACTGCTCACTTTCTTACCATCGCTATTCTTGGATTCATAAGGTTACAATTGCACATAACGTCTGAAACAAAACAAAACAACTCTCAATTTTTTTTTCCTGCTGCATGAGACGGCGCTTATCACCCAAACTTCCGAAAGCAAAAGGGAACGTGTATAGGTAAATTGTCACGACGATGTCCACAAAGATCGTTGGAACTCGACCTAAATGAAACCAGCTGAATGAAACCTATTTATAATCAGCTGCAGCTTCATGGTTCCTCATGGGAAACTCAGCTGACGAACGAAGCTAGCTGCTACTAGCTGCTGCAGTGGATCAAACATGGTTACAACAAACTCGCGGCCGACATCGATCATGATCACGAGTCATGTGTTGCAGTTAGCTGCATGCAGCACGAGACACATGAGTCCAGTACTGTTAGTACTTGCAACTCGACTGTTGGTACTACTGCGCCTGCCGGCAGGCACTGCTACTCCTAACCATGAATGGTTCATCACTCACTCATGATCTCTCCATCCCTCCTGATCAGCTACCTGCAACAACAGACCGCCAGCCAACCGGCCAGCAACAGCCAGCAGCAACAAGCCAGCCAGCCAGAAGCAGCAGCAGCAACAAGAGAATGGATCGATTCATCGATGGAGGCAGCAGTGCAGGCGAAGGGCAGCTGCGAGTACTTGCCCTCGGCGTGCGTGCGCGCGCCTGGACACTACCAGAAGTGCAGCGAAGGACGGGAAAACACACCCACCGGAAATTTACTGCAACCAACGTACACTGTGTACTTCACCATTCCCCTCTGTACTTTCCATTAATTCCCCCAAGTTTCCTATTTACCTTACTTTCTTCTAAGCAGGGTTTCTTTTGAGGATTTTGTAATGTATCCGAAAGTTAATTTATAGCCAGATTTAGCCAATAATAAAATTAATAATTTACCCAAATTTTTGGTTACATACTAGATATGAAAGTAGGAAAAAAGAAACAGAATCTTTCTATATTGTTGCCTACCTACTGGACATTATGGTTAAAATCTGGTGAATTTTTGAAAAAACATTCTTTAACATCTGGCAAATTTGGGTCATTTTTTTCCCATGAAGAATCCTTTGTATAGGTTGAAATCATATTTTCCAGATCGAAAATTTGTCAGTAAAAGAAACACTGCTTCTAAGCCAGTTTTTTTTTTTTTTTCCAATTTTGTGATGTAGGTAAAGTGGCAATCATCCATAAGATCATTTAGCCAAATTTGGGCTACATACTGCATAATGAAGTAGAAAATAAAAATGAAAATCCTTCTTTATTTCTTCTTGGCTACCCACTAGAACTTATCATAAAAATCTGGCAATTTGGAAATTTTCTCTGAAATCTGGCGAATATAGATCATTTTTTTCCATGAAAGATCCTTTGTATAGGTAGAAATCATATTTTTCAGGTCAAAATTTGGCGAAAATTCGCGAGTAAAAGAAACACTGCTTTGTAGCCAAAGTGGCCTTTATCCATAGGACGTGGTGATCATCCCTAGGAAGATTCAGCCAAATCTGGCTATAAACCAGAAATAAAGTAAAAAACATTCATCCTCCTTTAGTATTTTTGGCTACAAAATGGAAACCCAAATATGCAAATTTGGTGATTTTCACCTTTTTTTTTCTCACTTTTGGGGACTGAAAACTTTCAAAATAGACTTTATTCAACAAAAAAAATCTCGTTTTTTGGCGAAATTTCGCCAGTTTAAAAAATGTTGCTTCTAAGGTAGATTAAGTGGTGATCATCCAAAACAAATTCTCCAGTTTTTTAACCGTCCAAATTTCAATGTCATTTCATTTTCGAGTTTTTAATTTTTAATTTCTGTTTTTGGCGAAACTTCGCCAGTAAAAAAGGGGGGGG
>Ga0209611_10014625_pt1 | contig 10436 bp, 9 predicted proteins | sample S1TSphgellanicum_3_FD_187693 | JGI IMG/M metagenome (GOLD analysis project Ga0209611, IMG submission 187693) | Host-associated microbial communities from peat moss isolated from Minnesota, USA - S1T2_Fc - Sphagnum magellanicum MG (SPAdes) (version 2) | ecosystem: Host-associated > Plants > Peat... | reverse complement strand
GGGGCAGGGCCCAACAAAATAGAGACAAAAAAAAAAACAAGTAGCTCTGCCACGAGAGGCTCTGTCCTAAAATAATATATCACATTTAAAATTATATTATGAACTCAAGTTATATGGGATGAAAGTTTGTTGGCTTTGTGAAGGATTTTGAAAATCTTTTTCTCATATTTGTATTAAGAATTTATTTTTCTCTAGCCCTCTTAAAATTCATTGTGCATACTTGAAAATTTCAACCAAAGTTCCATTGATTTTCTTTTAACCATACAAATGAATATAAAGTCATAAATATCAATACGGTGTGTAATTTCAATTCAAGTTTTTTCAATAAAAAGTGTAAATAATTTTTCATAATGTGCACAAGGTAAAACTAGATACGTAGATGTTTGAAACAAACATTAGGAATGAACGGATATGAATTAGATGAAAAGAGTTGGGAAAGTTATCCATTTAATTTTTAGTCTCATTTCACTTTCTTGTAAATTTTGTTGTTGCATTTTGGCTTTAAGATTTTCCACGAAAAATGTTTTGTTATTGTGTTTGATGGGTGTACATGTGGATAAAAAAACATCAATTTAGTTTTTTTATCTTGTAGTTGATATTTACAATTTTTTGTTTGCACATGGTCCATGAAAACTAATAAAAACCTATAAAGTTAGGCCACAAGGTGCCACCATTTTGGGTGTCATTAATTAAATGGAAAATGCGACATTCATATGCTATACTTTTTTTAAATGGAAACAATAATAATTTTTGTTATACAAAGGAAATGTGTTTGGTAATTTGAATGCAATATAAATTGGTTTGTGAAAATCTAGTCAATATGTTTCTATTACACAAAATTTACATTCATTTCCAAGGACATTTACCCATATATGATATAATTGAAATCCAACTTTTATGGTGCTTTCACTAAATTGTGATTTTACTTTGAACTAATCCATGAAATCTAATAAATTTTGTTCATTTTATCCATGGTTATTGTATTTTGGAATGTCAACATTAAAGTCTCCCATTATGATCATTGGACAATGTTTGGGAAATGTTGAATTATAATTTGAAGCTTGTTCAGAAATGCAGAAACTAAACATGAATGAGCTTTATACACACATACAATGTGTAATCTTTTTGTGTATTAATATTTAAAATTGCTCATATATATTCTGAACCATCATTAATTATTATATTAAAAAAATTTAAGTGCATGCGTATGTCATACATCATCATTTACCCATGACTATCATGGATTGAAATATATGCATACTTCAATGAATTCATAAATTTGTGCACATCTATTGATGCATGGTCTATTTTTGTTTTTATAAGACATAAGATATGAGACATTTGAAAGTTATGATCATGGTTGATGTCTTCATAATGTTGGCATAAAAAAATTGTATTCAAAGCTTGTGTGATTACACGATAATTATGTAAGTTTTTCAATTGAGGAGTTAATGGTATCCAAGTCACAATTGTTCTTAATCTATTCATTTTTATATGTACTTTTGAATCCACATAGAAATTGTCATGTTGGAGAGTTAACAATTTTTTTTAAAAAAAATTGGATGTGAGATAATGTTGTATATGTTAACCATGTTTTTTTAACATTAATAGGATCAAAAGTCAATTCATCTAGTGATAATCCTTGAGAACAATGGATGGTTCTTGGTGTTGCAAATTGAATTGGAAATTGAATCCTTGTTATGATGAATGATTAAAATTTACCAATTCTTGTATGTTTGATAGTCGGTTCAATTAGTGTTCATTTTGATTCAATGTTATTGATATAATAATGATCGTATTTTTTTCTTGTCAATGTTCCAATTTGAGAATTTTGAAACATTATCCATATGATGGTTTTGTCACAATATGTTGATGCTTTAAAAATTCCATTTGTTCCATTCACAAGACCATCATGCATTGCATTGTTACCAGCACATAATTCAATCAACATTTTTTTAAATATTTGAATTGTAGAATGCAAACCTATAGTTTTACTTGCATCATTTAAGAGTTTGTAAAATGGTGGGTATGATTGATAATTAATGTCCATTGCTTTGAAAATAAGCATGGGACCAATGTATTAATGAACACATGTTCATTGTGTTTTTACACAAGTTTATTTGTGTCGAAAGTAAATATGGAATAATAAAATTGTTGGCTAGTTGTCAATTACAAATTGAATTTATAAATTGAATATCCTTTGTATTTTCTGTTGCAACGCGAAATTTGTTTAAAGTTCATATGAAAATTGTATTAGATTGTCACATAACTGTATTTAATTCATAACATTGGACACATGTTTGTCAAAAAATTTGTGTTAATGCATTAACATTGTCTTTGATGTTTTAAAAGATCTAATTATCTTTCATAGGGGGTGTTTAATAGAAATCACTTGTCATGATAACATCCACACCACCAAAGAATTTGTTTTGAATGTGTTTTTTGGACCTTAACTTATTATCTATAACATTCAACATTTACACACCAACAAATGATATTTAATCCATCACAACAAGTTGTAATTGTTCATATTGGCATGTAAACCTATTCAATGAGTTTGTTGATAAGTTTGGTAGATTAGATAAAGATTGTTGGACATGTATGTTCGATGTTGAATGTATTATTAAACCATCAATATTCAAGGCAACTTTACTTATTGATGCCATAAGTAAAGCCTTCGTTTTTATTAAGTTAAAATATATGTATTTATTATATAATCATTATCATCCTTGATTTAAAAAATTTATTAATTACAACACCCCCTATCAAAAATAAACAAATCAATATATTAAGGTATAATTGATTTCTATGCATAACATCGTCAAATATTAATCTTCGTTCTTCATATAATTGTTTAAACAAACTACAATATTCAAATTCCTGCATCATCTATGAAAATTTTATGAAATTTTCATCTTTGAAAGTTTGTAATTTTTGGTTGAATACATTACATGATTGAATGACAAAATCAAATCATAAATCATCATGTTCAATATTGATCATGATTAAATCAATAGGAATCTTAAAATGTGAATCATTCACTTCATTATTTATGTTGTCATTCTCAATGTTAACTGGATGCAATGGTTTTGATTTTGGAATGCATTTATAGTTGGGGTACCGCATCAACAAGGACATCCATTTGTCCCATGTCCTAAATCCTAAAGCAAGGATTTAACAAAATGAATGTTATAATATGTTAAACAATGAAAGGGGGATATGTATGTTTAGGCTTTCAACCAATAAGTGTTATAATGAATTATTCAAATCAATTAAACAAAATTTGAATGTTCTGTTCAAGTATAATAAAAAAAGGAATGCAAGATTACTTAGACATTCCAAAATGACATAATTTCATTTAGAGTGCCAAAGCCCTATTAAAAATGTCAAATAATGTCTTGTTATTTGCACCCATGTTTCCTTTACTTCTTTCCAAACCTTTAAAATGTAAATTTTTAATTAACAAAATTAATTTGATTGTCCTTATTTATGCATATATTTTATGAAAAAATTCAAGATTCTAACATCAATTCCACAAATTTTGGTGATTTATCATACAAAAGTTTTGTGCCATCACAAAAAACATACTTCATCCAATTTTTGGTTAAAAATATGGAGTAATTTGAACAAATATTGCTAGTCATGTTGAGTCATTTTTGATAAAATTGTGGAATTACACATGGTTTTTGAACCATCTTTCAAGATACTTGAGTAAAAAAAATTCATCCTAATCACAAAAAATCACTACCATTTTAATCAAGTATGTGATTATCCAATGAAAAAAATCTACCAAATAAATTATTTCATAAATCTAATGGTCATTCAAAGTAATGTCTTGAAAATGGTTTCGGGGCAAGACATTCTTTTTGTGTACCCTAACCGTGAATGTATTTTTTGAGTATATTGAATCATTCATTTCTTTTGTATTTGGATACAACATTTGGGAGTTAAAATAGATTCACTATAAGAAATTTGCATATTTTCAATTACAATTTATAACTAATTTTTAATTGCAAATGACATAAGCAACTAAATGATTTATAGTTGTGTTAGACAACTTGCATAAAACATTAGTTACAAATGATGATGTCATGATGATGTCATCACATAGACAAAGGATGAAATACATATTTGAATGGATTGTATGTTTCATTTGTTGATCGTATAACACATGCGACTATCATGTGACTATCATGTAACTAATGACCAATTTATAATGACCAATGTCATGTTGTCTTGTGGCATTTTCAAATAATATTAAATAAATCATATTTATTACCCAAAAAATTTATTTCAACCATTTATTTTTTAGGTCTTTGATTCATACATGTGGATAAATATTTTTGTGCCATGTGGCAACATTTGTGAATTTTGAAACATTTAAAATAAAAATAGGTGGGTAGGTAAAAAAATCTAAAATAGGTAGGTAAGTATGTAGGTAAGTAGGCCTAAGTAAGTAAATAGGCCTACCCTAGGTAAGTAGGCCTAGGTGGGTAGGTAGGTTAATAGGCCTAAATAAGTAAGTAAATAGGTAAGAAGGTCAAGGTAGGTAGGTATGTAAGTCTTAGAACGTTTTTTATTTTTTATTTTTTATTTTGGATTTAACCGAATTAGGATTAAGCTTCTTCAATTGACTCATCCCATTTGGCAAATATTGTGTATTTTAATGTTTACAATGCATTTATTTATACAGTTTACACACTTAAAAGGGAAACCAAACAATATGGGATAAAAAAATTAGTTGCAACTTAGTTGATTAAAATGATCAATATATTTGTCTATGATTAATGAACACATTATATTAGTTGAATTAAGTTCTAATTCATTTAATGCAATTTGTGGTTTTAACACAAAAAGAGGAATATTGATGAATTGAAATGTTCGAGATGAATGATATAGTGATAAAGAAAGCACAAAATAAACAACAATGGTACAACCATTTGTTAAGCATTGAAAAAAACATTACCCAACTTTTGAATTCTTGTATTTACATTTATATTATTTGTGATACATTTTTGTTTGATAAAATGTAGTTATGATGTTATTCATTTATTCATTCTTGTCATATATGATGTGCAATATGTTGCAAATGCATATGGCTTTAAGATAAATTGAATATCTATATTTGTAAACCACAAATGAATAGCACATGTATTAAATACATTGGTTTTTTTGTTTCTAAAAATTCTTTTTAAAAATATGCGTGGTTTTGTTAATTTACTTCTCAAACTTAGTATATATGTATTTTCATCAAGGTTCAAAAATTTTAGAAAATTAAAAAATTATATATTTTCATTTTTTTAAAAATATTTCAAAGATTGAAATCTATTTTTTGCTGGAATATGAAGGTATTGTTGTGGAAATGGATAATTCCCATCTATTTAAAGTGCTTCTAAAATTTTTGTTTCACGCATGGGAAGTAATGGATAATGAAATCTACAAACAATTACATTTTTTTTTTCCTACATGTACACATGTGTTAATGTTGTTGTGCATTTTGCAATGGATTTGGTAATAATGGTATGTCACAATAACTATACATGTTTATAAACTATTCAATTTATTCATTTGTGTGCAATTTATATAGAAGCACATTTTTAATCCATAAAAGTCCATGGTCATGTTCACCCCCACAATTTTGGAATTCAGTGACAAATTTTTTTTGAAAATATATGCCCAAAAAAATATGATCTTTTGTCATAAGTTTATGGAAAGAAGATGTCTTATGATTGTAATTTCTTACACATGTGATAGGGTTGTTTTGTATCAATTCTGTTATATGAAAAGATTATACGTCTTCTATTTTATTTAGGAGATTTAATTTCAAAACATGTAATAATGTGTGCAAAGTTTTAATGAGAGGATCCCATAGTCTTTCAACAGATGTAAAAGTGAGAAAGAATGTTGAAGGACCAAGTTGCCTTATCATTCTACATAAATTCTTTTGTAACCTTTCAAAATAATCAAGTGAATTACATAAGCATTGTAAATCATGATAATCTATGTATGATTTGAAAATATTATTTAAGTTTGGGTTATCTCGTACTTGAGAAGCTTTTAAAGTTCTACCACATAATTTTCCTTTTCATAATCACTCAACTTGAACCTATGACTTTTTGTATGGAAATTAATAGCTTTAAAAAAAGGTTAGAAATATTGGTTGAAAAATCCTTGGATTTATGAAGTAATTCCCATTGAGCAATTTGTTGATAAATAAAACCTTTTGAAAATTGTCAATGTTGGCCGTAAAATAATGTTGGAAAAAATTTAATTCTTTTGAATGTTTATCTATAAATAAACCTAAAGGGTAAAAGTGTTGACTTGGGGCAATAAAATATATATTATTCTCATTATCCATTATTTTTGCAACGTCCAAAAAATTATGTATCATCAAGTTATTGGTGTCCAATGTAATTATTCACCATCAAAATCAAAATTATCAAATGATGCATCATTAAAACTAAGAACTTAGGATTCTAAATCCATATCCAAAGCAAACAAACTTGCCCATTGATGATGAATGGTAACATTCAAATATTTGTATAATGTTGTTTCAAATAAATCTTGTAAATCAATCATGACCATATTTGAATGAACATTTCCTAACATATAAAGTGATTTGTATTCAAGAAGTTGTTTTAAAAACACACAATAAATAATGTGATAGACATGATAATATTGATTGAGTTTGATTCACATTTACAAGGACATTAATAACACTATTATGCATCTTATATTGCCCATACCCATATAGTTTATCAATTTGAGCAAAAGCAAGACGTGGTGAAATAAAATGTTTTTTTAATTATGTTAATTTTTGGATGAATGGAATGATTTTTTTTTCTAAATTTTTTATTTCATACCTAATCTATAGCAAGTTTATTTTCATTGATATTATGTAAACAACTTATACATATGTATGATGTGGAATTATGTTTTATTTGGATTATGTAGAAAGTTGTTTTGATAAATTTTTTGAAAAGTATTTAAGTCATTTTGAAACACATAACCTTTTACAATTAAAACATGGATTTATGGGAACATTTATTCCCCAAAAGATGGTTGTGAATGGTAGATGTGGACTTAATTATTCCAAAAACACTCCACATTTACTATAACGACAATTTGGATTACAACATACACTCATTCACACTTTACATTGATTATAAACACACATACATTTGCAATTCAACAATACACCAAATTCATAATTATCTTTGATAACCAAAATCTGTAATCCGTAACACAATGTCAAAAACTACAAACAAAATGACAATTTATATTCATGAAATTAAAAACCACAAATGTTTCACACAACAAATTGAAAATGGAAATCCATGGAGAAGTCTATACTTTCTCTGTTTACTAAAAACTCAACAAAAAAATGGCAAAATCCATGTTTTATGGAAGTGTGATCAAAACAAGTCCAATATGTGTTATTCAACACCAAAATCTGTAGTTCTTCTACAAAGTACCTACATCTTTACTCTCATTCCTGAAATGTGTCTCTACAAATATCTTCAAACTCCAAAAACTTTTGCCTTTGGGTAGTCCCCATGTCACCATCAATATGAACAAGAAAGAAAAACTCAACAATAATTCAAAATTCAAACCCTTCAAGTGTCCAATGGCATATTCTTATTGGTAATGTTTTGTAAGCCCAAAAACTATGTAATATGCCTATATATTCCCTTAACAAGGAACTACAATAGAAATTAACAAGTTGATGGTGTGACACTCCACCATTTGTAGGGTACAAAAAAATATGACTCATAAGCACAATGCTAAATTGCCAAATGTTTGGCACCAAAAAGTTGGCAATAGCCACCAACATGCCCTAGAACGAACCTTCAAAACTTTTCTCTCCAAATCATTGGAAAACTCCAAATTGTAAATGTTTTTCACCAGGAATTCACTTACGCAAAAGCTCTAGATTTTGCCTCAATATGGGTGGGGTATGAATTCCCAAATGTGCAGAAATTGAAACATGTTAGAACATGTGGACATTAAGTTCAATGTTGTTTTGGATGGTACATTATAACATGATGAACATTTCTTAAAATGAAATGGAACACTTGTCATATAACAATCTAGTGGGTGTGTCATTTCATTTTACAAAATGGTCGCCCCTGTTTTTTTAATTTTGGATGTGCTTTACATTGGGTGACACCCATGGAGCAAGGGCGTAACTGAAATAAGAACACCACCTTAGGAGGGTCCTTATTTCAGTAATGACCCAATCCTGGGGTGTTAACCCTACACATGAAGTACGAGCAGAAAATTTCTAGAGTATCTGGAGGACACATTATCTAACATAATTTCTCATTGGCAAGTGGGCATTTCAATTTTTTTCCCCTTCATACCTAGTGGGTATCCTGCCATATGTGTTGAGTATCATAGGAAAAGAAATGAAAACTAATTTTCTGCTAGTGTTGTACATCAGAACGCCCTCAGAGCAAGGTCTTACCCCAAAGAACACACACTAGCCAAAGCGGCCACAGTGAACTAGCCCCCATGACTGCACCAGTTGGCCGTTTTGTCCATAGGATAGGCTGAATGATTCGCCTCTTTTTCATTCACCTCTTTACCTTACGTTAACCAACATTTTACCACAATCAATCTTTTTTGGTTGTTGACCTTTGACCATTTGTTTTTCATTGCCAATTTTTTCTCAACCCTGACCTCCATACTATCCACCCACTTAGCTATTATATTGACCTACATTTTAGCCCTACCTACTAACTAACAATTAATCCTTTACTTACCTTGACAAAACCTATATATTTTATTGACTAAATTTCTATCTCTTGGCTAAACCTATATATTTTATTGGCTAACTTTTATTTCTTCGCTAAACTTATATTTTGTCTTGATTAAACTTCTATATCTTGGCTAAACCTAAATTTTTTCTTGGTTAAACTTATAATTATTGGCTAACTTCTATCTCTTGGCTAAACCTATATTTTTTATTGGTTAAACTTATTTTTTTGGTTAAACTATTTTTTCTTGGCTAAACATATATATCTTACTAGCTAAACTTGTATCTTTTGGCTAAACCTATATTTTTTTGGTTAAAATTTATATTTCTTGATTGAACTTATATCCCTTGGCAAAACGTATATATATTCTTAGTTTAAATTATTTCTCTTAGTTAAACCTATATTTCTTCTTAGCTAAACTTTTATTTCTTGGCAAACTTTATACATCTTATTAGTTAAACTTCTACCTAATTCCTACTCCAGAAATTAACCAAAAAAGTAGATACATTTTTCAGTAATGCCATTTTAATTATTTGCAAAACATCTACTTATTGGCAAAACCTACCTACCCACACGTCATTATATCTACCTATGCACTTGCAAATTATGGATTTCAATTACAAAAATTATAATGTAAAATGTGGGTATTACAATTGTGAATTTTTTTTGGTGGTAGTCCTCTACCTCCACTTGGACCATTTAATGCAAGATGCACTTAGTTCAATTAAATAATAGGCTTGATAAATATAGAGTTAAAAAGACATCAAACATTTATGAATATTTACACAATTTTTAATAATAATCAAAATCAATCCTAGGTTGGATTTTGGGGGGAAATTTGGCCAAATTTTCACATACAAATACTTACAACAAGATGCATTTTATCTCTTTTGAAGGTGAATGAAGAACGTCTCAAGTTGGTGACCACACTAAAGGTAAGAAAGTAAACTCTTATTTCATTCATTTAATTTTTTCTTTTCATTGGTTTCAATTTTAATTCATCACTCACTTATTTTGTATGGCATTTGTATATGTTTATATATTTATTAATTTTTATGAAATTTACCATTAAAATTGTTTAGGTTTATATAAATTGTTTTGAGGTAATTAGTTTAAAACTCTAAGGTTAATGCTTCTATTCATTATAATTTTTAATTGATTAATTTAAAAATTTAAAACATAGTTGTTATAAATGTTTTTTGCATTCCATTTGTAATTTTGTTTATATAATCATTAGGTTGAGAACATTTATCATTAAGATTATTTAGGGTTTTAAGTTTAAGGCTTAATGAAATGTGTGTTGATTTATTTAAATTGTGTTTTCAAATCAAGATACAACTCCTTTGAATGTGATATCATCCTTTAACATCAACGATATGCTATTTTTTCTTAATCATATTTTTAATAAAATTGTTTTGTTCCTAATTTGAGGAAATCAATTTCCTTTGATGGTTTTAATATGGTCATAAAATTCCACTAAGAATGTTCGATGTTTGATATATGGATTTGCATTTTGGCCTCCCGTAGATAGTATGGATTTAGGGTCATAATGCCAATATTACATTTTGCCACCCATATATAGTGTGCATCTTTAAATTGTTATGCAGGTATTGCATTTCCCTCTCCCATATATAATGTGGATTATGGTCATAATGTGGCTATTGCCCCCACATACAG
>Ga0209611_10014624_pt1 | contig 10437 bp, 12 predicted proteins | sample S1TSphgellanicum_3_FD_187693 | JGI IMG/M metagenome (GOLD analysis project Ga0209611, IMG submission 187693) | Host-associated microbial communities from peat moss isolated from Minnesota, USA - S1T2_Fc - Sphagnum magellanicum MG (SPAdes) (version 2) | ecosystem: Host-associated > Plants > Peat... | reverse complement strand
TAGGTTATTTTACCTTAGGTCATTATATTTTATTTTAAATTGTTATACTTAGGATAAAATAACATAATAACATAAAATAGAATGGCCTTGAATAACTTAAAGTATAACTTGAAATAACATATGTTAACTTAAAATAAAATACCTAAAGTATAACCTAAAGTTAGTTAAATATTAATTTAAAATAAAAAACTTATAATTAATTAATTAGGCTACCTTAAGGTATAATAATGTACAATAGTTTAAGGTATAATTTATAATAACTTAGGGTATAAGTTAGAATAATTAATGTAACCTAAAATAATATAGGGTATATCATAAAGTAGCACATGGTATTTAAAACAACATAAAAATAAACCTATTTACCATAGTGAATTATGTCAACTAATAGTGAACCACAATGTTTACATAGTGATATTATAATGAAATAACTTTAACCAAGGTGAAATCACTAAAATGCAATGAATTTATTTCACTTTTAAGGTTCCACAGTGATTTGGGTTAGTGAACTACACCCCACTTTTATACTAATGTTTATACACCTATGATAAATTACTAATTGGTTATTTAAAATACACTAATGGATTTGGAATTAAGTAGTTAAATATTAATTATTACAAATACATTGTTGATCATATATAATGAATTAGATCAAATTTCTAAGGATTAATTATAATTTGGTTGTAATTATCTATCAACAATATAGTACATTATAACTATCTTAATATTTTATATAATTCAAAACTTTATAATATGGTTGTAATTATTAATCATAACCTAGGTTGTTTAGGTTCTATCCACGTGGCGTAACATAGTGGCAAATGTTTAAATGCCATGTGGCATAACCTAATGGCCAATGTTTAAATGCCACATGGCATAACCTAGGTGGCCAATGTTTATATGCCACGTGGCTTTACTTGGGTGGCCACTATTTAAATGCCACATGGCATTTGCCTAATCAAAATGGTGTTTGATTAATCAAAAAATCATTTGATTGTTATATTGATTAATCAAAAGTACTAGTCAAAATGATGAATAAAAAATGCCAACCTAGGCCTAGTCAAAAAATACATGGTTTAATCACAATGGACATGTTCAAAATGACTTATTGAAAATGATTAAGAGGTTTTTTTAAGTTTCTCCAAAATGGGTATTTTTTTACCAAAAATTTTAATAAAAAAAATTAAGAATTCTAGTAGTGCAGGTAATTGATTTAAAGCATGTTGTCACCCTTTTAGCTGATGCTTGCACATTGGACAAGGGGAGAAATAAAACTTTCAAAGAGAGGCAAGAAGAAACCCAAAAGCCAAAAGATAACACTATGATCTAAATCTACTTCATATGGCCACCATGCCAAGGTTTTGGTGAGGGACAAGTGATAAGGAGGGGGTTGAGAATAATAGAAATAAGGACCTTTTTCAAAAGGACTTGGTGGGTTGGGACAAGATCACATATATAACTTCTATGACTGAATCACACAAAAGCGACATCCAAGGAAAGTTCAAGGGGTAGAACAACTAAGAAATTATGCAAAGGTGTAAAAGGCTGACCAATGAACCTAATCTTAATTTGGGTGACAATCCACTCTGCTCCATCAATAATTAGCCCGACATAGTTGTTGTCAAAGGTTGTTTTCCACATAAGGTGAATGTCTTACTAATCACATAGATCATGAGGACAATGTTTCAAAAACAAATCACAATTAAAAGTGATCGAAAACCATAGTTAGCCAAAAAGAAACTCCAACAATTCAAAAGCAAAGACACAACATGCACTCAACACTTTCATGTTGCTTGAACATAAACAACAATGTCATTTTTCTCAACATTGGACATTATCATTGGTTGCACGATCCGATTTGTTGATTGCCTCTTAATAACAAGGCGGATTATCGAATTCGCACCATTCGACGCATCCTAGATTTCCTATAGTTATGAACTATCATTTAGGCATAGCCCATGACTCAACATCTAATTATAGTTCTTCATTGAACTTATCCCTATTCTAAATAAATGTTTCATTCACTACGACACTCACGTTGCCATCGCCATCCTATCACCTTATTTATTTAATCGTTAAGTTGTCTCGAATTAATCTTGTGTTCATAAGGCTTGAAGATCGTTTTATCTCTAATGGACCTTTCATTGACACCTCTTCAATTGTTTCATGAATCTAAAACATCCTTGCTACTCACTAAATACTAGAACAAAACCAATGTTTTGTTGAACACCACAAATTTTGGTGTTTGTTTCTACCCCTAACCTTCTAAAGATTTTTCATCCCTAATTATGTTACTAAGGTTCTAAAATTATGATTACTAGCTTTTTGTTGAAGAAAAAAACTAACCCAACCCTTATTCACCAATATTGTATTTCGGAAAAGAAAACAACCCCCTGTGCAACCATGCGCATTCATCATTCTTTATTTTAACTTGATGTTGCCAAAAACCCTTAATAACTTTACCACACTCAAATATCCTTGATGTAATTTTTAAAAATTGAGACTATTGCACATGGTTGTGTTGGTATGACTCACAAATGGTGACCATCATACAAGTTATTCAATTGAATAGAATGGACCTAAAACCTCTAATTATCCATGGAAACTCCTATTTACGTCATAACGAAAACCAAAAAACCCCATGTCCGCCCCAATTGAAGTTGGCTTAGACCTATAGCTAAAAGAATTCCAAATCCATCCTTCCTCCCTTGATGGAATAAGTTTGGATAAATAAGAAGATAGTTCCAAAGGGTTGGAAATTCCCCCTCTTCCCTCGACGGAATGAGTTTGGACCTAGAAGTGAAAAATATTTGAAACTCATTTTCTTCTTCCATCAGAGTAGATTTCGACTATTAGAGAATGATAAAAGGATGTATGAAGGACAATGGTAAATTGAAAACAACGAGAAATTGAATGATTTTTGCCCAAGGTAAAAAGTAGCTTCCCTAATTCCCCAAGAATTACGTTTAGTGGGCTTTCAACTTAACACTGTTATTGACGCGCTCCCAAGTCACGGGGTGAAACGCACTTGAGGGTTTCACAAAGTCAAGTTACGGAAAGTTGAGACTTGGTAGCACGCTTTCGGCTTCTAACTCTAAAAAGGGGTAGAGGGTCGAGTTGGGAGCCCAGGGATTAGACTAGGAAGAGGGACTAGCTTAGCCCGTTTGAATATGCATCCAAAAACCAACCAAATCGGGTTAGTTTAGCATTCGGGACACCCTTGGGTGTTGGGACTTGCCACGGGCACTTGGACACATAAGACTCACCATGGCCCGGACTCGGGAGTAAGCCACCACCTTACTCCCTATAGTATTCTCTGCAGCTCGCCATGGGGACTACATCCAAATGGCACATTTTGTTGGGACTCCCGAAATGGAGTCCCGAAATTGTCCCGACGGGACTCCCGAAACTTTGAACGGCCATAACTCCCGATTGCAAAGTCCGATCGCAATGAGGTCTAAACCAAAGTTGTAGCCCTCGTCGAGATCTTTTCAACGATGTGTCGCACTCTCAATTCGGACGTCGAGAACAGGTCGATTCCCGACTTTTAGTGGTTGGGAGTCAAATTGCCAGTTTGACTCCCGACCCTTCTTTTTCCCATAACTTGGGCTGCAGATGTCCGAATTGCCAATACGAGGCCATTTTCGATATCTACGTTTCAATACCTTTCCAATGACACAAAGAACGCCCTAATGCGAGGTGTTTTGGGCCTTGCTGTCGAGCTCTAAACATTCGGGAGTCCCGGAGGACTCCAAGTCCCCAACTTTGGAAGTGTTGGGCTTCACCCCCACACTTGGCCAAAGTGGGGTTGCGACAATTATTATTATGCCCACCACTAAATAACTATCACAACATTAGAGATAAACACATATATATTAAAATAACTTGAAGAATGTAATTTGTCGCCTTTGCCTTGAACTTAAATCTTCACTGCATTCACTCGGCATAGGAGAAAAAACCTCAAAGATTTTGATTCATAAACAATGCATGGATTCCAAGAAATGATTACCATGAATTCCCCTCAATTCTATCACACTTTGTATTTTTTACATCGACCGCCATTGGTATAAGTCGGGAACTCTAAACCATCAAGGTTCTTCAATTGAACTAAATTGTTTGGGAACACATCCTTGATGATATAAGGACCAGTCCACAAGGCATCAAACTTGCTTGGAAATTCCAACCTCTTGGCATTTTGCACCATGACCCACATGCCCACACTCAAAGTTCTCTTTTTAACCTTCTTATCAAAATACACCTTCCTTTGCCTTTGAGCTATTTCCACGTGTTGGGCCGCCAACCTCCGAGCCTCACTCAAGCCTTCAAGCCTCTCCAACCTATCCTTCATTGATTGTGAATCATCCAATCGCTCATCTATGGCAATCCTCAGGGATGGAACTTCAAACTCCATTAGCAAGATGGCTTTTACTCCAAACACCAACGAAAATGGGGTGGTGCGGGTGGAAACCTTGTAAGTGGTTCTATATGCCCACAAGGCGGCGGTTAATTTGTGATCCCAATCTCTTTTCAAGTCTATCACGATCTTGCGCAAGATGCACACCAAAGTTTGATTCTCTCTTTCAATTAAACCATTGGTTTGGGGGTGGTATGGAGTGGTCTTCCAATGGTTAATGTTGAAAAGCTTCGTCAAGTCAACAATGGCATCATTTAGGAAGTGAGAACCTTGATCACTTATCAAGATCTTCGGACAACCAAATTGTGAAATGATGTTTTCATAAAGGAAAATTGTTGTTTATTTGGCATCAGCAGATTTGACCGCTTTGGCTTCTGCCCATTTGGTCAAATATTCGGTCGCCACAATGATGTATTGCATTCCCTCTAAAAAGGTTGGATGAATGGGCCTAATGTAGTCTATGGCCCACTTCTCAAAGGGCACCGAAGGAACAGACGAATTTGGTGGAATATCCAAGTGAAAATCATTTTGAGCATAACATTGGCAAGCATCACATCATTTTGTATGGGACTTGGCATCATCAAACATGGTAGGCCAAAAATATCCAGCTCTAAAGGCCTTTTGAGTAGTTAGTCGACCCCAAAAATGACCACCGCACGCACTATCGTGGCAAGCTTCTAAAATAATTGGAACCTCCCCATATGTGAAGCACCTCTGCAAGAGGCCATCAATTCCCTTGCGATAAAGTTTACCTGAGATGAGAGCAAAATAGGTACTGTTAACTCGAACCTTACACCTCTCATTCTTGGATAATCCCTCAGGCAATTGTTGAGTACTCAAAAATTTGGCTAGTGTTCATACCATGTGGGCACCACCCCTATGGAAAACAAGTTGGCGTTCGAGAAATTGTCATCTATTTCACACGTGCCAAGTTTTATGGACAATTGAGATAGGTGATCCGCTTGCTTGTGCAAGTTTTCTAGCTTATATTTGACTTTGTAATCAAACTCAATGAGTAACAACACCCAACGAGCAAGTCGACCACTAAGGTCTGGCTTGTTGACAATATACCTCAAGGCCATGTGATCCACAAAAAACACTACAAGATTCATGATCAAATAGTGCCTAAACTTCTTGACACTAAAGACCATGGTTAAACATTATCGTTCCATGGTGGTGTAGTTACGTTCAACATTGGTGAGTTGTTTGCTAGCAAAGGCTATGGGGTGGTCTTTACCATTTTCATTAGGTTGGCATAAGGCACTACCAACTGCCACCTCTGAAACGTCACAATAGACATGGAATGGTTTATTCCAATCTGGTGGTAATAAACAAAGGAAAGAGATGAGTTTTTCTTTCAAGGCATTCAACCCATCTTGACATTCTTGGGTCCATTCAAAGAAAATAATGACCTCGAGTTTACTGAATAAGAAGAAGATGATATTTTTGGTTATGGACCAGTTGAGATTGAGGTTGAGGTTATGGACAAAATAATCCTTCATGTCATAGTGGATGATGGTAGTAATGTGAACATCATGTAGGAATCAACCATGTTACGTTTAGGATTATTTGTCATTGGACCATCACCATGGAAGGTGAAACTAGCAGACCAAAGACCATCAAAACCACTAGGTCAAATTAAGGACCTTTGCATACGTGCTGGGGATGAAGAGTATACGATCACCTTTTATGTTTTGCGTATGCATGATGAAGATGGTGGTTACCCACTACTTTTTGGTAAGAAATGGTTATGGTTAGCAAGGGGAATAGTGAATTGGCAGGCCAAAACACCTTACATTTCTTTTGGTCTGTAAAATAATTGAACTATTGTCCCTGTGTTACCCCATGGATCATTTAAGACGAGGACCATCAACATGAAAAACAAGGTGGATCCAACCTTGGGTGTTGACGCAAGTTTTATACAAACTAACTCATGCACAAATGTTGACCTTATCAAATGCATAGGTCCAGGCCTATATAGATTTGAAGATGATAGATCCTTTACCCAATGGTTGATGGAGAACCCTTACGAAGAATGAGGTCACCATCCAATTTATTGAAGCAATTGAATTGCTTGATTTAAATGATGATTGCCCATACTTGGTCACCTTGGTTGATGACATTTCAATGGAAGATGTGTATGGCCTTGAGATAGATGGTACCCAAATAGAGGATTTAGATGCCATCATGAAGGAGGAAACTATATTACCATCACCATTACATTTTCAACAAACATCAGATGGTCTCCAAGTAGGTCTAGACGTTTCCATCTACCCATCCGTCCTGAATGATTGGTACCATGGCCTTACTAATCCTATACATGTGATAGAGAATGATTGGGTCAAGGTCCTAGTCCATTGTGAGGATGAAGAACCTAAATATGTCAAATTTGGTTCTCAATTGAATGAGGAAGAACTTGGGAAGTATAAAGCCTTAGTCATGGAGTATCGAGACATATTTGCTTGGTCTTATAGAGACTTCAAAGGCGTTCCACCATAGATAGCCCAACACATAATTCCATTAATCCTTGGAACCAAACCAGTTTGACAAAAAAATAGAAGGTTGAATCCAAGAATGCAGCTTGTGGTTAAAGCAGAACTAGAACGATTATTGCAAGTAGGTTTCATTCGGCCAATAGAACTCACAAATTGGTTATCGCACATTATGTTGGTGAAGAAGAAGGGTGGAAACAAATTGAGGGCATGTGTTGATTATAGGGACTTAAATGCTCGCACCCTCAAATATCACTTCCCCTTCCTGTTCATTTACACAATTGTTGATGAAATAGCGAGGAAATAATTATATAGTTTCATGGATGATTATTCAGGGTATAATCAAGTGTCCATAGCACCCGAGGATTGGCACAAGACGACCTTCACTTCCCAATGGGGCACATTCGTTTACATGGTGATACCATTTGGGTTGTGCAATGCATCAACCGCTTTCCAAAGAGTCATGACCTATGCTTTCTTCGAGCTTTTTCGTAAGTCAATGGTTGTGTTCATTGATGAATTTAGCACACAAACATCTCGAGAAGAACATCTAGAGATGCTTAAGGCATGTTTCCAAAGATGTAGAAAGGTTGACATCTCATTGAATCCAGAGAAGGTAAACTTGGTAGTGGTTCAAAGCATTCTTTTGGGTTATGTGGTCTCTAAGAAGGGCAAAGAACTAGATCTTCATAAGGTGGAAGTCATTGTAAACCTCCAACCTCCAACCACAGTCAAACAAATTTAGAAGGTCCTAGGCCACATTGGATGGTATCGAGACTTAATTGAAGATTATTCTACCCATGCTACACCTTTGACCAACCTCACCAAAAAGGCAAATGTGAAGTGCTTAAAAGAACATACCCTAAACAACTTTTAGTTTCTGTAATCATTAGTGCTAAATGATGAAGAAAAAATTGTATATTTATGTATTAATAAAATTACATTAATGTATGTATTAATACAAAAATAACGTAGATATATGTATTAATACTAAATATATAGATATAAGTATTGATACAAGAGTATGTAGATGTACGTATTAATTTTTTTTTAAAAAAAAATGTCGATGGATGAACGTCGATTGTGACCGACATTGGATGAAAATTGACAGACGTCGACTGCGATAGCTGACAACATGGCAGCTAGCGACTACGGCAGCCAACGACGCGATGGCCAATGACTACGACGATCGGCGACTACGGCAACATGACGACCACAACGCTGGATTCGAGTTTTACAAAAATGGCGGACGGTAACGCGACGACCACAACGTTAGACATGAGCTCGCACAAACACTTGAGCGCTTGCGTTAACAAACCCTTGTACGTTGTGTTGTTGTTTTTCTCCTATTGCTACTTCGACCCTAATACACGGCCCTTGTTTTTTTGCTTCGAATCGACTACATTGCAACTTGCGATTTTTCAAGCCTCGTTAGGATGAAGGACACAAAGGGCAATAATGGAGTTCATAAACAAGGCTACACAGAAGAAGTCAGAATATGTGAAGACCTTGGTAGCATACAAATAGAAGCAAGATGATAATGAGGAGGATGATGGTGATGCTGAAGAATCAGATAAGTCCAAATCAAAGGTAGCTGGTTCAAAGGAAGGCAACATAGGAGCAGGCAATTGAGTAGTAGGAGTTCGTTTAGTCTTCTCTTCAGAAGTGGTAGCCTCGTGCATTGAGACACAACAACTAAAAGCTCGAGAATAACAACAGTTATAACAACAACAACAACACTAGCAGTAGTAACATTAGCAACAACAATAACACCAGCAGTAGCAACATCGGTAACTACAACAACACCAGCAATAGCAACACTGGCAACAACAACACTAGCAGTAGGAACATTAGCAGCAAAAGAAACCCAAGAATTCAAAGCCAAGAAAAATTTGTCACTTTCAACATTAAATTAAGTGACAAAAAATAATTTAAAATTAAATTGAAAAGAAGGAAAGAAAAACGTAATGTATGTAAATGGTGGCCATGTAATAACCGCCATGAACATTTAGAAATCCAATTTGATTATGGAGGAAACTCTCCCTGACAAAGGAATTTTAGAAAAACTAACAAGAGAAGGGAAGAGCTTGGCCTTTTATATAACCATCAACAAGCTGAAACCTTAAACAAGTCCTAACCCTAAAACACCTAATAACATACAATAACCTAAAAATGTACATTAACCCTAAGAGTGTACATTAACCTGAAAGGCATGATTGGCATGCCCATAATCGGCTGTCATGTATGAGGCCATGCATACGGACATGATAGTGCCTCAATTTTTCCCTTAAAAGCTTTTTAATCAAAAATCATATGTTAAACTTACATGAGTTCACAAAGTTACAAGATTCATAATTTCACAAAAATAAAATAAAAATTGAAATTCCTAGGATTTGAAAATCTTAAGAATCTTTGCCATTTTGTTTAGAGCCTTCATTGACCTTTTTTAATTATCAAATTATTGTTAAAAATAATTTTTTTAATAATTTTTTTTGTTAAAGGAAATCTCAAGATTTTTTGATAAATAATCACCTAAACTTTAATTCATGTTTTGAAGGAAAAACCATAAAATGGTTACATTAGTTCCCCTATTACTTTTTTATTCTCCTTTTCATTCTTTTATGTCATCTAATTATTTTCCTTGTTGTTTCAATATTTATGGATAGTTAAGTCTATTTTATTATTAATTCACTTAAGGATTGATTTCAATTTGGATAAATTTTCACATGTGTTTCTATTTTATTTTTATTTTGAAAAATAAAAGGTTGTCATTTTTTTGTTGTTCTTACAATCATAGAAATAGTTTGTTTTTAAAAAACATTGTGTTTTGTTGCGCCCTTCGGCCTCTTGAGGCTATTAACCCCATCATCAATCACAAAATATATTACAAGAAAGGAGGTGGTCGTTTTTTTTTTTTCAACTTCAACCCCTATATGTTTTATGAGGTTGGTTCACATTTGTGTAATTTTGGTTTCAACTTGCAATAATAATAATAATTTTTTTGATTTGTGTAAGTTGATTTCATTTTGAATTTTGAATTGTGAATCCATCCTAGTCCCATCTTGAAGTTTTCATCTTGTTTCGTTTTTAAAGCAAAATAATGTGTTTTAAATAAAATAGTGTGCCCTAAATTCACATTTCATTGTAAACTTTAGAATTGTAAGTGTAAGGACAAGAACCCTTTCACTATTGAGCAGTACGCACAGGAACCCTCCCATTTATATGCCTCGTGATCTACATAGGTTTGGTTCATGATAAATTTTGTCTCGTGCTTTACAATAGGTAAAGCCCATGGCGAGGGGACATTCACAAAATGCCGGGCTAGACTCGTCTATTGCCTTATCCTAGGCCCCTTATTTTGAAAATGCCCCCACACTAGGGCTTTACCCTACACTTTTGGTATTCCCAGCTAGGCTCTTAGGGGTTAACGATTCACCAGATCACCCGCGGAAATCGCCGGTCTTAAGCTCAAGACAGGCAATGAAAAACGACGGGTCCTTCGTTTTAACATCGGGTGACCCGATGCAAAAACCC
>Ga0209611_10014623_pt1 | contig 10441 bp, 5 predicted proteins | sample S1TSphgellanicum_3_FD_187693 | JGI IMG/M metagenome (GOLD analysis project Ga0209611, IMG submission 187693) | Host-associated microbial communities from peat moss isolated from Minnesota, USA - S1T2_Fc - Sphagnum magellanicum MG (SPAdes) (version 2) | ecosystem: Host-associated > Plants > Peat... | reverse complement strand
TACGTGTATTTTTATAGGAGTATTTTTTGAAAGATGATATTTTGGCTTGTGTTGAAACTTGAGATTAGTTATAGAGTTATAAGATCTTGAAGGATTTTTGTTTCTTTTAGAGGATTTTTTGAAGATTAGTATCTTTGCATGGTGAAATATTTGAGTTTTCATGATTCTTCTCTTCCCTTGAAATACTTTTTAATGTAAATGGGAAGGCCACAGTGTGACACACCCCATGTTGAAATAAGGGTTCACATGAGGCAGAGCCAAGGGCGGGCCTGATTCTGGTAAAGCCTAGGGGGCCAAGCACCCACCAGTTCACCATGAAAGATGAATGGTAAGTGGTCAGGAAACAGTTTTCTGTTGGGTTCCATTTCCCTAGCTAACCATGGTGGTTAGCTCAGTTGCTTTTTTTTTCTACCTACCTACTAACAATCCACAAGCAGGTTGTTGGTAGGTAGTTAGTAAAAACAGCCCTTACCTATCTAGAAACCATCTACTTACCTAATATTTACTTATTTTCCCACCTATCTACCCATATATGAGACCTATTTCTTACGGAATTGGTTACCAAGGGTGAAACCAATATCAATTCCAGCTGAGGTTCATCCATAAACTGAGTAATAGTGGATGGTGCACTGGTGGATGCTGGTTCCCTATGGCCTCCACTGAATGGAAACTACTGAGTGGATTCTTAATTTTTAATTTTTTTCCATGATACCCAATGGATACATATTGAGTATGATGAGAGAAAGAATTTTTTTTAAAACTAAAAAACAAAGGATGTGTTTCGTTTTAGGTATTAAAATATCTGGCCCTATTGGAGGAAAATTTCCATGCAGTAAAGCACCATCCAACTACACTACAAAAATCTACCTAATGATTTTAGTATTGGTGCACACTAGTTTATCTCTCTTGCACCTTCCACCCACCAAAGTGCTTTGCGCTTTCTTCTTGTCTTTCTCCATGATACACTCCCATCCCCATTTCTTCTGCAATTTCTTTTGTCTACAGTGACACTTCCATCTCCATCTCTTGTGTCACATTTAAGACTACTTTGTAGTTTCAGGAGCAAGTTGATTGAAAAATGTAATACAAATGTTGACCTGATCCTTCATTTGCTAAAAAGTCATCAACTTCCTATTGAGGGAAAGGTAAGGCTAAGGGGGAGTTAACCTTGGGGGATTAAGTAAGACCACCAAGTTATTAAATATGGGTCTATGTAGGCAAGGCTATATTGACTATGGTATTTATTCATCTTTGTATAAAGTAACTTCAGCTCCATGGTATATTACACACTATACTGACAGTCATACTATTTTCGAAAGTTCATTATTATTTATCATAATGCAAGTTTAAATATTTGTGTTTCATGCACTTAAGTTTTGATATTTTAATTTTGTTGAAGCATCTTAATGCTTGCAATGTTCATGTCACTTATTGTGGAAGTAATATTTACATGGGATGATGACCTTGTGCATGTGATATTAGGAAAGATAGCATTTTCATGGGATGTTAAGTCTTGTTTGGGTGTAAGCTAGAGCTTGATGTTAAGTCTTATTTGGGTGCAAGCTTCGAGCTTGAAAATGAATTAGAGAGTTGATTATCTTTTCGTGTGATCTTAAGGTTGGGTGATAGATTATCTTAAGTTATAAATGATTTTTTTCATCTTTATTTTTTTGTTGTTTCATTATCAATCTCCAACTTCGTTTCTTTTTCAAAAGGAGAGATTAAATCTACATTTTATAAGGTAAATAGGCCAGTTATAATACATTTAAAAACTTAGAGGAAATTTGTGATCTCTTACAGCATTGGTTGCCTCCGAGGTCTAAAGAAGGATTGTAGAGGAGCTCTAGGCGCACATGTTGCCCTTTAGATTGTTGGATTTGGACAAGGAATTAAGCCAAAAGTTATGGCTTCCCAAAAGTCTCAACCTCATTGCCTCAAAAAAAAACTTCCACCAAATATTTTTTGCACTTAACTTAGAGCAATCTAACATCTATTTATGCACATATCATACCTAACACATGTCAAACATCTAAGATATCACCAAACAATCTTCTACTCAAATGTATACTCTCCATTGGAAATAACGAACATGTTTATTCAATGGTCAAGATTAAAACCCAAAAATGGGTAAAAACATGTTTGGTGACTAATGCACTAAAGTGTAGTTAAACCCTACTTTTTAAAACCCTCTCCAGCACAATGCCACTCCAAAACCCAGCACAATAACACCCATTCCCTTTCCTCTCCCCCCATCCATTCTGAATCCCTCTTGCTTGTGGCCTTTTCATTGTTGCCAACAACTTTGTTCATTGTGTAGATTTGTGTGACCATTCTCATGGTGTTCATTGTGTGCTCAAGGCATTTTCTTGAGGTACAAATAATTACAATTTCCCAACTTTTCTCCTAGATGTTTAGTAACTCCAAGATGTTTGTGGGGTGCAAGTGTTAGAATGGGTCTTTTCTTGGTACATGTGTTATTCACAATCCTCTCCTAATGCTTTGAAGGTGTGTTTTTGAGGCCTTTTCTTGGTGTTGTTCATCTAATTTTCACAGTCCTCTATTGTGCTTTTAATGTTTGTCGTTCATGGTCCTTTTTTAATGTTCAATTTGCTGATGTTATCTAATCACTCTTTTGCTGCTTCTTTTGAGCTTGGAACTTCAACCTCTTTAAGTGTTACTCCTCTTGAGCTTTGAAGCTCACAAACATTGCTAGTAATGTTATCTGGTCATTTTTTTGGTGCTTTTCTTGAGCTTGGAACTTTAGCCTCCTCCAATGCTGCAAATCTTGAGCTTTGAAGTTCACAATCTTTGCTGATAATGGTATCTAGTCACTTTTCTTATGTTTCTTTTAAGCTTGGAACTTCAGCCTCCTCAACAATTGTTCCTCTTGAGTTTTGAAGCTCACAAACATTGCTAGTAATGTTATCAAGTCACTTTTCTAGTGTTTCTTTTGAACTTGGGACTTTAGCCTCTTTAATTGTTGTTTCTTTTGAACTTGGGACTTTAGCCTCCTTAATTGTTGCTCCTTTTCAGCTTGGAACTTTAGCCTCCTCAACAACTACTTTTCTTGAACTTTGAAGTTGATTAGCTACCACTCCTCTTGAGCTTGGAACTTGATCAACTACCATCCTTTTAAGCTTAAAACCTTAGTTGTTATTCCTTTTGAACTTGGAATTTGATCAATTATTGTTCCTTTTGAGTTTAAAACCTTGGTTGTTATTCTTCCTAAGTTTGGAACCTTAGCTTTCATTCCTCTTGAGCTTGGAACTTGATTAGTTGTTGTTCCTCTTGAACTTGGAACCTTAACAACTACTCCTCTTGAGCTTGGAACCTTAGCTATTTCTCCTCTTGAGCTTGGAACTTGATTAGATGCCATTCTTCATAAGCTTAAAACCTAAGTTGGTGCTCCTCTTGAGCTTGAAACTTGATTAATTGTCACTTATCTTCAGCTTGGAACTTGATCAAATGTCGTTCCTCTTAAGCTTGGAACCTGATCACCTATTATTCCTCTTGAATTTGGAACCTTAACTCCTATTCCTTGAGCTTGGAACTTGATTAATTACCGCTCTTCTTAAGCTTGGAACTTGATCAACTATTGCTCCTTTTGAGCCTAGAACTTAATCACCTACTACTCTTTTTGAACTTCGATTCTGAACTACAACTCTGGTGTTCTCAATGATCAAACTTTCACAATGTTACAAAGAATCAAACCTTCACTATTGTTGTTCTTTCTCTCTCCCAACCCCCTATTGTTTTTTGTCATCATTATTTATTTCATTAAACAACAAACCTCATTCCCCTCCTTGTTCTTTTTAATTTCAATAGTTTAGCCGAATGTGTTACAAGGATGCCACAAAAGACTTTTTTTGTTGCATTCGAACCCTAACCTACTACTGGGCCTGTTTCTAGGTACTTGTTTTCTCATTTAAATTCACATTGTTGTATCTAACAAGGTGAGCTCTTCTTCCATCCTTGAAGTTACGATGAAATCTATCCCCTACTTCTATAACTAATGTGGATGACCAAGTTAAAATGAAATTTGCTTGATGTTGTTTTGCAAGTTCATTTTTGGTTGTTCTTACAATTATGGTTGTTGCTATAAGAACTTTTTTAGCTTGTTTTTCTTGCCTTTCTTTCCTTCAATTTTTTCTTATTTAGTCTACTACTTCCTTATCCTTTTTTTTTGTTACAACACTTTCAATTTATTTTTTTTAAAGTCGAGTGTTACAAAATAGATAATCCATTTTTTGGTGTTGTAAGGGTAGTTTTTATGGGGTACCTTTAAGTTTGGTATAATAGGTGTTGAGGTTTGATTGAAATTTTTTTAAAGGACTCATTTAATTAAATCATAACACTTGAATAATCAAATAAAAAACATTGAAGATAAAATGTCATCATTTCATTACAAGGCGGACTTTTCAAGTGATACAAAATGGATGATCATAATTCATAAAATGCGTTACAAATTTTTATTACATAATAAACATGTTTTAATTGTTGATATTTTTCCTAGTATGATTGTGAAACTATTGTGATCCTAAAATAAGGGTTTTCAATCAAATTTAATATTTTAATTTATTAGGATTTTGCAAGATTACCAATACTCTAAAAAGTTCATAACTTATTAAATGGAAAATTGATAAATGTTGTTTTGTAAAAAGTGAAATTTCTACCCAACATAACATCAACCAATTATAAAATTTCCAAAAATCCATGTTTTTACTTCCAATTATTCCCTTAGCTGATCAAATCAGAACACATGTCATAAATTGAAAACTTATAAATTTAGGTTTGGGTAGTCTTCTTGCCTCCTACCTTCAAATGGATTAATTTGCATTCCTAAAACATCAAATATTTGCATTCAAAATTTTGAAAAAGGAAAATTGTGGAATCCAAACTACCATTTTTGGTCCACTTTAGTGTGCAATCATTTAGTCACAACATGGTTTTGTGAATAAACCACTAAAGGTTCTCATCCATGGGTCCTTCTTGTCTATAAATATGGCAATGATAATAAACTCCTCCTTACCAATACTTCTTAAATTGAGCATTTTGGGTTTTTGATTATTATTTCCACATCCAATGAAGGTTGCACTAAATCTTCAACTAAGGTTTCTAGGGTAGATGCAAATTAGTGTGGCTCAAAAGTGGCAAAAGACCCAATCCCAAAAGTTCATATTTAACACTAGAATGGAAAAAATAATTTAAAACCAATTTTGAGTGGGCCTTATGTGATGATTAATCAACTAATAATTCCATATGAAAAGCTGCCCATCTAGACAATTCTTTGACATACATGTTAGGGGGAAAAAATATCAATTTAATAAAAAATGACCAAGATATGGACTTACGAAAATAAAGTCCAAATTTGGTCCTTCAAAAGTCCATAGTTATTTGTTGGTTCAAGTTTTTGTTGTAGTTTTTTAAAATCCATATTTGTTTTTCCATCAAGTATCATATATTGAGTCCCTATTAAAAATATTGAAATGAAATCATAACAAAAAATGCATTTGAATGTTAATGTAAAACCTAGACCATAGTCCATATGCTCACTTTAAAAGTCCACCACTATATGATTGGTGTATGTTTACTGAATTTCACCCCTCAATAAATATTTTTATTCAAGTTGGTAGTCTTAATTGATAAATATTTTTTTCAAATTAATAATGTGTTTATGGCATTTGAATAGAGTACACTTTGCAAAAAGTCCAAAAAGGGACAAAAAGTTAGCCACCTTAGTGTGCATTCACCCTCTAATGTCGTTACAAATTCATGGTTAATGATTATTAAAGACCTAGGCATATTTACATAATTCCAATCCTAATCTTGAACTAGATCATCAACTACTTCCTCATGAGTTATAGATTTTGTTGTTGTTATTACTATGTTGATCAACTCTTTTGTAACTACATTTTTTGCCCATTGCATTTCACCATCCTCATTTTCATTTGAGTGGCAACCATCATCTTCTTCTTCTCTAGTTTGATTTATAATGTGTACAAGATACTAGGGCTTGTTTTATGATCCATGGCCCTAAACACATATTTATTTACTTTAGGACTTTTCCCTACTTTGTGGATGGTATAAACTTTGTCTAGTGGCCACCAAATTTTACAATATAACATTATATTCAAGTAAAAACAAAAATCATTCACAAAAATAACATCCATAAAGACATTTTCTCTCAAAATAATTCATACCAATTTAATACCAATATAATATTATGCTAGTTTCGAAATAATATATTATGATGAAAAGAATATTTTACTTGGTGCCCACCAAGTGAAAATTATAGGACAAAATTTTTAATTTAAGACTTTATACAACTTGGTGGATGGAATGAACTCCACCTTGTGGCCACTAAACAAATTCATGATCATTTTTTACATGAATGTCATATTATCAATTTTTTCTAATACAGTATTTCCAAATAAAAACAACTTTGTTACCAATAATTCCAAAAAGATCCATGTACTCATTATGTTAAAAAGATTCATATCAATTCTAAGACAAGACTATGAATTTTCATGAGTGATTGAAAGCTAAAATGTTAGTGTTCCCATCTGACATTAAGAGACTCAACCACAATGTCAAAATGTGTTTTTCATGACTTGGACATTTACAACTAATGTCCTAATTTAGTCATGTAGTCATATGTCCTTAATCATATACTTTTACTCAAATTTGTGACTACATTACAACTACATGATTAGTTTACATACATTAATAACCTACCTATGTTAGTATTTTAACTAGGTGTTAACTACTTACTAGCTATTTACTAGCTACCTATAAATTAGCTTGTACCTATGGGCTAGTACTACCTATTATCTACCTTCCTATTATGTAGTACATACATACCTACCTACTACCTACTACTAAGTACCTACCTACCTACCTACCTACCTATTAAATAGGTAGTATGTACCTACCTAACTACCTACTACTTACTACTAGGTACTTACCTACCTACCTACTTACTTAACTACTAGGTACATAGTACATACATACCTATCTACTACCTAGGTACTACTTACCTATTACCTACCAAGCTAGGTACCTACTAGGTTACTAGGTAGGTTTTAAGTTATTAAGTAAGTACCTAGGTACTTAACTTATAGAATAGGTTAAAAAAACATGTTTATAACAATATGGTGACAATTTTTTTCATGTAAAAATCATGTGGTGCAATGGTTAAGTGGGGGTTAAGGACTTCTTCCCTCAATGTGGAGGTGAGGGGTTCAAGTCCTCACACTTGCAACTTAGTGAACTAGTCTAACTAGTTTTGCTTGCTAGCTAAGTTAACCTACATTTCTAGGTAGACTAAGGCACATATTCCTAGGTAGGCTAAGGCCTACATTCCTAACATATAAGCTAGGTTATTAACCTTTATACCATGTGTTTATATGGCATTGGTGCAGAACATATTTATTTTATATTTAATGAATTATATCCAACAATCATGATTTATGGATCTCATCAAACACTAATGACCTCCATGACTTTACAATCGCAAAAATCATAGTCGTAAATTGTTTCGTGACTAAGCCACATTAATGATTAAATGTTTTAAATGATGTGTCCTATTTGACTACATAGTCATGTAATCATAGATGTCTTCCATGACTAACAACCTAGTCATAAATCAAGTCACAAAAGACAACTTTTCTTATAGTGAACCCTTTGAATTTGAAATAAGGAAAGGGGCCAAATTGGCAAAACTACAACATCACATTATCACACAAATTTTATTAATATTTTTCAAATATATATATACCATAAAACTTTTTTAAATATAATTGAACGCCTAATGGCCACCAGGTGAAACATAAAAAATTGTAAGCTATGAGAACCAAATGACACAACTCCCATTTAATGTGAAAAAAAAGAACTCAATGTTTGAATCTAATATATTGACAACATGTTAAATTTATAACAATGCCAACTTGATCCATCCATGTTAATCGTACAATAACAAATCTATTATGTTTCAAATTCCATATATAATTAAAATAATATTTATCATAATGCCTAGCAAGTGATAATACATAATAGATTATCAAATAAGAAAGTCACAAGTAAATGCTCCCAATAAACAAAAATAAAAATTCGATATTCTAAAATACAAAGAAGGCACAACATACCAATAACAACAAAATCTATGATGCAATTTTATTATTCATGTTATAATAAGTCCATTATTTTTGGGGCTTTACATTCCATGTAGGAAAATTGACGCTTAGTGGCCACCAAAGATTAGGGATCAAGTGGAACAAAATATGTTATTAATTATTACTATTCAAAAATCACATCATGGATAAATTTTTGCAAAATAATATTTTTATTAAACCATACAAAAAATAAAGTTTTAAAACCTCAATCCAATTAATATAATGATACAAAAAACATAAAAAATTTACAAATATAATTTAATCAATGTCACCAACATCCTTCACAAATTGGTTGAAGCATTAGCAGCATTGAAATTAACTTTAACTCTACTAACATAAGTAACTAATTTGACTTTTGTTTGTTGTAAATAGGAAAAGAGAAAATATTAACTAAAATGTCAAGCCATTGTTCTAGATTTGCTAAATTACATTTCCACTTCGCATTTGAGCAATTTTCATATAGATGTCATTCATCTAAATTTGATCCAATCTTCATAGGAACCCACCATTGAACTTTCACCATTTTAAAATATCCACTTTCTTCATCCTTGATAGCATCACCCTTTGTTCTTCCCATCTAGAGAGGAACAAGATCAAGATCATGTGGTTTCACGAGCACAAAATCTTGAACATTAAGATCTTTAAATGGTGTATGCAGTTAAAGGTCTCATGTTCTTTGGCCCACAATAAGGAAGTCGAATTGGATCTTCTAGATCAACAATGTCCATCATAGTTGACAATGAAGTCTTAACAGAGTTAGACTTCCAATTGCTTGAAGGCCAAAAGCCCTCTAGAAGAGTTGTATTTTGAGGTAGTAACAATCTTGACAAATGCAACAAAACATCTTCCTAATATTCCACATACGGCTTCATCTTCATTTCATATATGGAACTTTCCACAATACCTACCTTTTAGAAATCCACATATTTGGATAGTCCAAAATTTATAAACTTTTTTCTCTCCATTGACTTCAATGGATCATTGCCCTGAATTGGGTGATATAGAACAAGGCTTGGAACTCTAGTAGGTAACTTTGGTGAACCATCTAGATTAGCTTTCCATAATCTAATTAGAAACCCATCTATTGAAATCCACACAAGATCTATGGGGGAGACCTTGTATTGCATCATTAGCCAACTTGAGGAATCAACAAAAAATCTCAACAAATGCATATTAGGATGCCATACCAATGGTTCAAGGCCATCTTTCAAACAACCTAGGACCCAAGATTTTAAATTTGGAATCTCTTGACTCAATTAAGGAATGAACAGTCTCTCGTGCAAGATCATGAAAACTCTCATCAAATTTGTTAAATGTAATTATTTTCCTCCCTTAATGTTTTTGACAAATAGCCAAAGCATCCATCTATATCTGCATGTGTAAGGCCAACTACAAGAAATCCCAATTTGACCTCCTCAAAAACATCCCTCGCCATCAACAATGATAGAAATGCTAACAAATGTCAATTCTTATTGTTTTTAACACAATTATCCATTTGGAGAAACAAATTTATTAACAAAGGCTTTGGACTAACAATTTGATTTTGGGTGTATAATTCATGTATGCAATGCAATTTCCCTTGAAAAATGTGCACAAAGAATGAGTTTTGCAGGGGGTGTTCAAACAATAATTTCGATCCAAAACTAAGGCCGCCTCCAAAATCCACAATAGTCACAGCAAGGACCCAATTGTGAAATTGGGATTGTTTGGCCACAACTCATTAGAATATTGTGCATATCTCTCATCCCCATGACCATGCACTATCATTCCTGTAAGGGTGATGGGCAATTGTCTAAGGCCATATATCATTTTGTTGCACATTTGCAAACTTGGAAACATAGTTTTTGCATGGTCCATCTTGTCATGAATAATGCATAAGAACTCATCCTTTGATTACACTAACTCTGTCCTCCAAGTATGGTATAAGTTTCTCCATGATTCTTGGTGTAGGATATGTTTTTTTAACTTCACTTCATATTTTAAAGCTTCATGCTATTCTTTCCCAATTTGGATATTACGTCCTTTAGGGATTCACAAACAATGCATTTCGCAAACACAGACCGCTACTTTCACACGTTAACATTGAAATGGTGTCTTTTCTTCAACCTACTCACAACAGATTGATAAATGTCTCTAATGTTTAATTCCTTGCTTATCTGTCATTCCACAAATACAAAAAAACAAAGAAATATTAAATTATCCACGATAGATGTATACCTTCAAATACACATTCAAAAATACATTTCAATTTCTCAAAAAATAATTTTTCA
>Ga0209611_10014622_pt1 | contig 10441 bp, 6 predicted proteins | sample S1TSphgellanicum_3_FD_187693 | JGI IMG/M metagenome (GOLD analysis project Ga0209611, IMG submission 187693) | Host-associated microbial communities from peat moss isolated from Minnesota, USA - S1T2_Fc - Sphagnum magellanicum MG (SPAdes) (version 2) | ecosystem: Host-associated > Plants > Peat... | reverse complement strand
ACTGGGCCTGCAGTGACCTTCAACAGCCTCAACTCCCAGTCCCCTGGATTCTTGGTTACAGCAAACCAGCTGCTGGAGACCAAGATCTCCTCTGCAGTGCTTGAGGCGTCTCTGGGAATAAACGCTCAAGAGCTCGGCTACTTACAGGCAGCTCTCCCTTCATTTTGGAGTCAGGCAGCGCCCTGATTCAATTTGCAAGGCTCTCATTGAGGCACCACTTTAGATTGCGGCTCCCGAGTTCAAATTCCTAGGAACCAATTCGGACTCATTTGAAGCGAATTGAATCCTTGAGTCGGACCCTGCCTTGGACCCTAGCTTGCCTCTTGGTTCCCCAAATCATGAACTCTCCCTCCTTTGAGCTCTTTCTTTTGGTCCTAACCTATTGATCTTCCCTCCAAAATAGTGCCATGTAGGTTTAGCCTTGATTTGCCACTTTTTGGTCTTGGGCCCTCGTCTAAAAGGCCATGGGTTCAATTTATGGCCCTCAGCTAATAGGATTGCTCTATTTCATTGGACCCTAGACCTTCATCAAAAGTGGCCTTGAGTGTTTAATACCTACAATAGGGTACCTAAGTCCTAAGGTTATATTTTTATCCACATTTAAGGACATGTCATAAAATCTTCTCTTGATACAAATTTCTATTACTTTTTTTAAATTTGGTTTTTTAGCTCTTAATATTGTATCTATTTAAAATGTAGTGGGGGTTTTTTTTTTTTCTTCCAATTTTGTGATGTTGTTCAATGAAAATCATCCATCAATATATTTCACCAAATTTGTCAATATTCAAAATATGAAAGTAGAAAATTCTAAAACACATTTTCATATTTTAAGCAATTGTAATCATTTTTGATGATTTTATATATAATTATTTTCTATTTAATGTTTTTTGGAAGTGACGTCATTACATTAAAATGCATTTTAGTTTATTTTGGGTTTCATTAGATTTTGACTGAATTTAGACATTTTTACCATGGTGAAATTGGTCAATCCATAATGAATTATAATTAGTTGCTACAGATAGTGAATTAATTCACTAGTACCTAATGAAACAAAGTTATTTTCAAGTGAAATACAAACTTACCAAGCCAATCACTTGCTAGTTAATTAATTATGCAACATGTAAATTAATTAAATTTAAATTATTGATAATTTCATGATTTTTAGCCTATGAGTTATTAACATGTGTCATTAATTAGGTTAAGTTAAAAACTTTAACCTAGGTACATAAACCATGTAATCAACCTAAACACCTATTCTAAGGAATTGAATAAAAGAATACTTAATCGATTTATCATTGTTGATGATGCGCACACCACTTGTGAAATTTCATCCTTAAACCTTTAGAATGGAGACAAACACTTTTACCATCAAGTCACCCCACATTGCATTCTATTTATCAAATATTTCATTTTAAACATTACAAAAACGTGAACTTTGAAAATTCATATCTTATTGAAATTTTGTCCAAATGAAATGATTTGAGTTTACTTTTTAAACAAATTCAATAATGTACACAATTACATTTATTTCCTTTGAAAGTGTAAAATCATTTGAACAAATTTTTCTTTGAATATCATTATTTAATAACATTTCAATGACCATTTTTTTGAAAAATAATATGTTTAATAAATGGATTTGTTTTTGCTAATATAATAATACTACTTATGCTATGTTACTTTTAGTTATTAAAGGGCTACCTTTCATTAATCTAAATTATTTCACCTTACATTATTTATGGTTATTCTCAATTACTTTTAGTTATTTTTGGCTATTCTAAGCTATTTCATCTTAAGCTATTTTCAACGATGTGAAATTATTGTTGGTTACTTTTGGCTATTAAAGGTTATTTCACCTTATGTTATTATTAGCAATTGTAGGCTATTGTAGGCTATTTCACCTTAAGTTACTTTTGTTTATTATAGACTATTTCATTTTAGATTATTTTTGGCAATTTTAATATATGGTTATTGGTGGTTGTTATTTAAAACAACATAAAAAAACCTATTTATTATAATAAATAATAATGAATTATGTCAACTAGTAGTGAAACACAATGTTTACATAATGATATTATAGTGAAATAGTTTAATTAGGGTGAAATCATTAAAATGCAATGAATTTGTTTCACTTTTAAAGTCTCATAGTGATTTAAATTAATGAATTGGACCCCACTTTTGTAGTAGTGCATGTTCACCTATCAAATCCAATTCATGTTTGTTCTTGAAGTTTGTGACCGATTAGGTGTGTTATATTATTATATTTTCAATGTTTAAGCATGATAACTTAAAGGTTAAATTATTCATACAAACACTAATGGAACAAGGCCTCACATTACAAACATCTCTTTTTTCTCACTATTAATGTTGTTAAACATTATGAATGGTATATGTGTTGGCAAATGTTCAACCACCATACTCCTTTTGGTTCGAATGGGTTGCAACAAATAAAGACTAATCCCCATTTTCAGTGAAGGGTCACAAGAATTCCCTTGCTTTTTAAAAAACTTGGGTGAGTTTGCTTGTAGTGTTTGACATCCTCCATGAAATTTAAAGGTTTTTTTTCCACCTCTTGTGCCCTTGTTTTATTTCTAGTAATGTTTTTTTATTTAAGGGGAACTTCTTGTTCTAAAATTTCAACCCATTTTTACATCTTGGCCAATTGTTCAAATAACAAATTGCACTCCATTCTTAATTCATTAAATTAAGCATGCATTGAAGCCATTTCCCATTGTAATATTTCAAGGACATTTTGTACAATTTCGGCCGTTAAGTTCACTTCCCTAGAATATTGAGTTGGCCTCAATGTATTTGCCCCTTTTGTGTGCGCCCCTTGTTGTGTTCTCATTTCAAATGGATCATATGATGCCATTTCAACCACAACATCCAAATTTGGAATGTTTTGTCTCCCCATGGCCTCATTAGACTTGCTTAAGTTTTCACAAGGGGGATTTTGCTCCCATGGGCATTGAACAAATTGGTTGATAACCTTGGGAACTTTATCTCAAAAGATGGATGGTTCCATAACCATCATTGATTTAGATTATAACTAGTATTGGTGGTACCCATTGAAGAGGGATGTGGTGGAAATACTTTTGTTGATATGGAGGCACATTCACTACAAGGAATTTGCAAATATATGACTATATATACAATTAAAAAATATAGTTGCATTATTTATATTTTAAAATATTTATTATTTAGATAATAAAATAATAACTATATATAATTATTAATTTCATTAAATTCAACTTGTACCATGTTGACATGTGTCATTACATAGGCTAAGTTTTTAAAGCTAATTTAGGTTGATAGGTAGGCCCTTTATTGTGCCTACTTAAGGTCTCGTGGTAGGCACCTAACTTATGTTGGTTATGTAAGTAAAGAATATTCAATTAACATTCCAATGTTGATCACAACCCATGCCATTCATGAGGATTGATCCTTGAACCCCAAGGATGAAAATCAATTCTTTTACCACCAAGCCACCCCATTTGTTATGAAAAAATAATATTGTGCATTTTATTTAACCTATTTGATTTCAAACATCAAAACATCATCTTTGAATTTGATATCTTATTACAATTTTGCCCAAATGACAAGATTAAAGTTTAAACTTCCAGAATGTACACAAAAATATTTTTTTCCTTTTAAAAATATAAATCAATTTGAAAAGAAAAATATTCAAATTTCATTATTCAATACAATTTCAAAGACCATTCCATGGAAAAAATAAATTCAATCACATGATTTATAAATGGATAATATAATAAAAATACATAAATAAATTTCATATCTTAAACCTTCATTTGATTCTAAAAAACTTATTATACTAATTTTTATAATATATCATAATTTTACCCATAGAATTTAATTAAAATATGTGATATATAAATTATTCACATATAATATTTATAAATGAATAATAAATAGATTATAATAAAAATATAATGAAATTTATTTTACTAACTATATTTCTGATATAAAATATTAATCTAAATAATCAATTTTAATTTACAAATGCACATGTAATCAAATGTGGAAAAAAAAAAGTTGGCCAATGAAATTGTTGGATTTAGTGGTCTAATTTTTTTCCCTTAACTTTTTTCAATGAATTAACCATTAAATGTGTAGTAAGGTTTGGTGGGTTTGTGAAAATTTCAAAGGACCCATGGCAATTAATGGTAGAAATAGGGCTAAGTAGTAGGTATTTTATCATATTGTTGATATGTGATAATGTTTTTGTATTAATTATTTAATTAATTAGGCTATGTAATTAATTTTCTTATGTTTACACATATAATATCTTAAGTTTTACTTAAAATTATGATAAATGTTTTATGTAACAAGTTGAAAAGATGCCACACAGTATCCAATGGCCTTTGAACCACTTTCTAAGCCACAAAAACAACTTCATTTTCATCTATTTTGGGATGAATTAAAAATGGATTATATAAGTGTATTTTTCATTTCATTTTCATCCAAATCAATGTTAGTTGCAAGTATAAGTTGCATATGCAATTGCAAATTGTTTTGTAGTCATTTATACGACTATTAGTTGTTTCTACTAAGTGCCATGGAGGATAGTTGTATTTAAAGTCACAAAAATGGTTGATTTGGACAAAAATCACAAATGCATGGGTTGGAATGGACATGATTCCTTGTAGCAATTGCCCCTTTGACCACCTAAAATGGTCTTCCAATCAACCCAAACCCCATGTGCCACCTTCACATACACCATTGGTAACATAATCAATAGAACTTAGTTTTTTGAGAACATTGGGTTCCCTGTAATTATAATGTGCACTTTCAACATGTGTGCTTTCATATGGTCATTAAGGAAATTTGTTAATTGGGCAATTTAATTATTCTTATGATGTGTTTCATGCCAAGATAATGGCCATTTTTTGCTAATGTGATACCATCGCACATACTAGGAACATAATGTGCATGACCATGGTTGGGGTAAGTTTTACCATACAAAATCTATTAGCACAACCAAGTTTTGAAGGGCTTTGAGTTTTGCATTGTGGCATTTTCCCTTTGCTCTACGGCCCTTAATCATTTTCTTGTGTTCCCCATTGTCTGCCATGGTACCTTATTACTAATCCACTTGCATCAATGGGTGAAAACATGCTAAAATATACCAAAAAAATAATCCTCATGTGTAATAAAACAAACAATTGTGACAGGTAGATTAGAAAATAGGTGATGCCTTATGAGATTGTCCTTTTGAAATACATGAGGACATCAAATGTGATGTGTTGAAGTTTTTGAAAGTTTCAAAAGTTGTATCAACTTTTTTTAAAACCAACTTTCAATCTATTTTGCAAAATTTGCCAATTGGTCACATTGTGAAAAAGTAGGTCAAAATTATTTTTTTTTGGGAAAGTTCACTCATATATTGCATTTTGAAAGGGTTTGGGGCATGATTTTATGAATTAAGCACATGCAATGCATTTTAGTGTCATATCAAAAAAAGTTGTGAATGCCAAATCTAAGTTATGGAAAAGCTCATCTTTGAGGGGCTTCACATTTTCATAATCCAAAAATTCAAATTCCAAAAACTATGTATCAAGGTGCATAATGGTTTAAACATTAATAACATATCAATTTAACTGTTTGATTTGGAAAATGTGCAATATCAGTAAAAGTAATAAACTTGTAGCAAATAAATAAATTAGTGAGAGTAATAATATACATTGAGAATGACCATATATAGTTTATTTAATACAATAAGTACATCCCAAAATTTATGGCTTGACTAAAATGCCTAAAATGCAAAAGATTCCAAATCTACTTGTACTTGTTGGTAAGGATGACCAATCGGTATACTTTACATGCTTTCACCCTAATTTAATGAGTGTTGGGACATTCCTTAGACCTATGTTAAATCCAATAACTACAAAAAATCTTATTCATTCCAACCATGTGTTTGTGACTAAGGTGCAATTACTGTCCAAATCAATTCATTTTGCAACTATGTATGTGATAGTCCTACATGTCATGCTATGTTGCAAGTCTTAATAATCACATATATGCATGTGACTGTGAAACAAATAGATTTAGATTATAGTCATAAATGCAACTATAATTTGTGATTACCTTGTGTTTGGATTAAAAAATTGATGAAAAGCCAACATATGTTATCAATTATTGTTAGATTCCATTGATGGATGAAAACCAAGTTAATTCTACAATTACTTTAACATATTTTGCTAACTATAGATACATGATTAAACCACATGTTGCTTCAAGTTTGTGATTGCAATTGATTAATATCAAAGTTCATAAAATTAGATTTAATGTTGGAATTGGTGGTAATTTAATTTTACATTAGCATTTAAACTTCGTACTAAAAGTTATTTTAACCTATATTAACATACCTACCACACAAAAAAATTCACCTAACCTAAATCTATGTATTGGGTAACGATTAAGCCTATTTCAACTTATATATTGGAACTAATATGTATGTTATGATATATAGGTTATTATAAACTAAAAATTAAGTTAGGGTTTTATGTTAGGTGAGGATAAACTATTACTACATATAATTAATAATTAGTTTTCCATGTTAATTATTAGCTAGGCTACGTTATAATAAGCTAACTATTTTTACCAATATAAATCATAGGTGACATTAGCTACTATTTAGTTTAGGTAGATTGGGCATACAATTAATAGCATCATACATAATATAAATTAATTTAATAGATATTATTTTTCTAATCATAATTTTAATTTAACATTAAAATGTTGTATGTATATAACATATAGAATTCCACAAATCTATTAATCATATAACATTACTTGATATGTTATGTTTAAATTTAATATTTTTAGATTAATACACATCATAAATATTAAAATTAATTTTTAGAAAGTATTATATATATATATATATATAATATTTATGTTCTATTGCTGACTATTATATCTGAATAAATTATAAATTATTACCTTCAAATTAAATTTTCAAATTAAATGATAATATATTTTAGGTCAATTTTTTATAATGTAGATGTAAATTATTATTATTATTATTTTGGGAGATATATCATTTATTTATTATTATGTTAACCAAATAATCTTTTTCGTTAGTAAATCATGTGCTTGAGTTTGTTTTTCAAAAGAATGGTCATTGAAATCTTATTAAACAAAAAAATTCAAATGCTTTATTTTGAAATGAATTTAAATTTTTTAAAAAAATCATTGAATGTGTGTATAATTGAAAAGAAATTAAGAATGAACTTAAGTCCTTTTTTGTTGAAAAAATATTAACAGGTTATGAAATATTAAACTTGAAATATTATAAGCATTAAAAATTTATAATTTAAATTTTACTCAATTATTAGTTTTTAAAAAAAGATATATATCATTTATTTATTATTATGTTAGCCATACAATTTGTTTCATTTATAAATGATGTATTTAAGTTTTTAGCTCAATTGAATGGTTTTAAAAAATCATAATAAACACGAGATTCAAGTCTTTTTTGTTAAAAAGAATGTACATTTTTAAAAGGGAAAAAAAAAAGTGTGCATTATTTTTAAAAATTAAAATTAATTTTCAATTTTGTTATTTGGACAAAATATCAATAAAATGTCAAATAAGAAGTTGACATTTCTACAACATTTAGAACAAAAAATGGGTTAAAGATAATGCACCTCTCTTTAATTTCATAACAAGTTGGGTGGTTTGTTGGTAAAAGAGTTAGTCTCTAATCTCTTTGAGGTCCAAGGATCAACCCTCACAAATGACATGGTGGTGGTCAACCATGATTTGTTGATTAAATATTCCCTAGGCCACCCTAACTACCTAAACTAGGTTTTAGCTTAGCCTAAGTAGTGACATGTGTAAATAAGTCATAGGATGAAAATAATGAAATTATATAATAATTTAAATAGATAACATAATATAATATAAATATCTTTAATCTAAATAATCATTTAAGTGATATATATATATATATAATCTACAATTTGATATTTTTCATGACTATGTAGTCACAAATGCATTTGCAATACTATGTGACTATTGTTTTGATTATGATGCCACATGATGTCTTTTACGACTAGTTGTTTTATGGCACTTGTCTAAGGCAACTACATGCACTTTTAGTTGCATGTGTCCATTACAATTAAAAAATAATTGAAAAAATAGTTGTTAATTTCCAAGTCTCTAGTGAATGGGTGGCAAATATTTCAAATCCACTTAATGTTATTAAGGTTTAAAACTTATGCAATAAGGAGTTAGGGTCCTCTAAGAAATTCAATAATGAAGTGCGATGCACAATTGTTTTGACAAGTGACATCATGAACTTCAATGCCTTCACTACTACAAATCATGACCTTTTAGAAGGTCCAACTTGACTAAATTGTTTGTTTTGACTAGAAATGATGTCCATTTTGACTAGTGGGTTGGGGCATGAAAGGCATGTGTTACTTTTGACTAGGTGTCAATTGGTCATCTAGTCAAAAGGGACAAACAAAATAAAAAGGTCCATCAAAATGACCATGCCTTAATCAAATTGAACATACTAATTTGACATTAGTTAGGTAGGCTTAAGGCAAAACTACACACTTATTTACGCATTTCACTACCTAGTATATATTAATTGTACTACCTAATACTTATTAGTTCCAACTCAATAGTACTTACTAAGTTTACATGTACACACAACTATAAATTTTGAAGGAAAAATATAAGTTCAATTTATGAACATAATTCAATTTCAAGAAATTTTTTTTCACAAATCATTTAAAATTTTATACCTTACTGTGCATATCAATGAATAGACCTTTTAAACATCTTGAAAATAAGTATTCATTTGTTTTATTTGAGTAAGACATGAAGAAGAAAATGCATTTCAAAGTTTGAATGTTGGAAAATTTTGAAATGGAACATGTTAATAACAAAGTTTCATAAATCTTATCATAACAAAAACATGTGGTGAGTTGGTTAAGGAGTTGGTATGTACATGTGGCCGAAGAGGTCAAGGGTCCAACTCCCACTCCTTATATGCATATGGGAAGTTGGTGTACAATCCTAGGTTATGGAATCTACAATTACCCACCATGACCTAGGTGGGTAGCTAACACCTATGAACCTATTTTATGACCCACCCACCAAATTTAATTTAAAAATTCGGGTACACATTTTTAAAATTACAAAATTCACCCAAAAAAATTGTCGCCCAAAATTTTTGTTGGTTCATTTGACCAATCAAAGAATCCACAACTCGATTAGTTAAAAAGACCACCAATCAAATCAATCGTGTTAAAAATGACTTGACCAAAATAACTAATTGGTTTTTTTTATTGGTTCAAAAGATGTTAAAATCGCCCAAAGCTGTTTCAACAACCACAAAAAGGTGAATTTCACTATTGGCTAAAAATATTTGGCCCAAATCAAATGGGAACCAAAGAATTTCAATGGCCATCCAATGGCCAAATTTTTTGGGTTGCACAAAACTATCGAATGGTGACTGAAATAGGTTTAATCACCACCAAACTAGTTAAAACAGTTTGTGATTGAAATAATTTGGGTTGCCACCAATCATTATGATTCACTTGGCAACTAAAAAGTTTTAGTCACCACCTCAAATAGTCGTGACAAGTGGTGACCAATTTTTTTTGATCACTATGGTGGATAGTCAATTTAGGTAGTGATTGAAAATTTTCGATTGCCATGGGGGACAATTAGGTTAGGTGGCGATCAAAAATTTTCAATGGCCATCTTGGTCAATCAAGTTAGGTGGTGATTGAATTTTTTGGTTTCCATCCAATGGTTGTGTATAGTTAATGAATGTTGGCCATTGGATGGTTAATGAAATGTATTGATCCATAAGCAATTACCCCTTCCTTGGCGACCAATCTCAATTTCAATCACCATTATGCCTATATAAAAGGTTTGAAAATGGAATTCAAGAACTTTCACCTATATCATGTTTATAGCTCAAATTGTGGGTGGCAATTGGTGCCACTTCGGAGAAATTGCCCCCTCATTTGTGATTCCAAAAATGCTTGTAATTATAGTTATCTTTTTTTAATGCACAAGCAACCATGTCAAGTAATTAAGATAAGGGCGAAAAAGACAAGTAGCATGGTTCGAACATGGTTCTTGATGACAATGGGACTTGGGACAACAACATCATGACATGGGACTATGAAGGAACAAATGTCATATATTTGCCAAGCAAGGAAGAAAAAGAATATTATGTGGATATTGTTTGGTTATTGAAGGATTAAATGTAGTATAAAGACATCCCCATCACCTTCTACATTAGCAGTGAATGTGTCATTAACAAGGAATGAGTGCTCATAGCTTGGGATCACAATGGTATGGATGTCAAATATCTCCCATGTGCATTTGAAGGCATATATGTTTTGGATGTCACAAACTTGCTTGAAGATTTAATATATGAAGACATCTTTAAAGA
>Ga0209611_10014621_pt1 | contig 10442 bp, 10 predicted proteins | sample S1TSphgellanicum_3_FD_187693 | JGI IMG/M metagenome (GOLD analysis project Ga0209611, IMG submission 187693) | Host-associated microbial communities from peat moss isolated from Minnesota, USA - S1T2_Fc - Sphagnum magellanicum MG (SPAdes) (version 2) | ecosystem: Host-associated > Plants > Peat... | reverse complement strand
GCCCCCACCCCCCCCCCCCCCCCCCCCCCCAAAGAGTCCTAACGAAGGCCTATAAAGTAGGAGTTCTAAGTAGCTTTCTTGCCCTATGTATGGATTAATAGGTGTGTGTATATGGACAATTTACAAGTAAAATACATGATCCTAACAAAGACCTATACGGTAGGTAGGAGTCGTTGCAAGGCACTCTTTTGCCATAGGTATCGACAAATGGGAGTGTGTATGTGGACAATTTACAAGTAAAATATAAGGCCTTAACTAAGGCCTATTCGGTAGGAGTTGTAGGTCACTTTCTTGCCATAGTTATTAACAAACAAATGGGAGTGTGTATATGTACAATTTTTACAAAGAAAGATATACGGTCCTAATGAAGGCCTATATGGTAGGAGTTGCAAGGCACTCTTTTGCAATAGGTATTGACAAATGGGAGTGTGTGTATGTGGACAATTTACAAGTAAACTATAAGGCCCTAACTAAGGCCTGTTCGGTAGGAGTTGCAAGCCACTTTCTTGCCATAGTTATTAACAAATGGGAGTGTGTATATGTAAAATTTACAAAGGAAAGTATAGGGTCCTAAGGAAGGCCTATATGGCAGGAGTTGCAAGGCACTCTTTTGCCATAGGTATTGACAAATGGGAGTGTGTGTATATGGACAATTTACAAGTAAAATATAAGGTCCTAACTAAGGCCTATTTGGTAGGAGTTGCAAGTCACTTTCTTGCCATAGTTGTTAACAAATGGGAGTGTGTATTATGTACAAATTACAAAGGAAAATATACGGTCCTAAGGAAGGCCTATACGGTAGGAGTCGCAAGTCACTTTCTTGCTGTATTGACAAATGGACAACTTTTGCAGTTGCAGGAAGCTTTTTGCGGCCGGCTTTCTGCGTTGTCGCACGAGAGTGCAACCGAGAGGGAATTTTGGTTGTTGCAGACTTATGGAAAGTTTGTGGCGCAAGTCTGAGTCTTTGTTCTGCTTCTTTGATGCATCAGGTTTTTGGTTTTTCTGGAGAAGAGTTCTTGGAACATGTTCCAGTCCAAGAAGAAGCTCCTGGGTGGGGGGGTTGTCCATCTCTCTCACTTTGCCTTATTTGGGAGGAATTCTGTAGTAGTAGTAGTAGTAGTAGTAGTAGAAGAAGGTGATAGAATTCACAGCAGAATGCTGGGGAAAGTAGGGTGAGTGGAGAAACTCTTTTGGAGCACAATGGAAAGATGACAGTGGAGAGAGAGAGAGAGTATTCTTTCTTTTGAAGGGCTCTCTCAGGAAGGAGGGTGGTCTGAAGATGAAGATGCACATGGAGATGGGGTAGCGAGAATCCGCGGAGAATTTACAAGTTTGACAATCGTCAGGAGAGCTTCTTCTTCTTCTTCGAGGATTTCTCCTTCAGAATTGGGTTGAACAGCAGCAGCTCCTTGAAGGAACTGTCACTGAAATCTGCACGGAAGAAATTGTGAGCAAGGGATCTCTGTCTGTCTGTGTTCCTAGTTCCTAACCTGTCTGTTCCTGTTGGAGAAGGCGCAGAAAGTAAGTCCCAATACCCTAAACTTGGAAGTTTTTCTGAGAAGATGGCGTGGGCAGCTACGGACAAAGTGGTACTGGGATGCGTAGCGTTCTTAGTATGGTGGGTGCTTGCCGTCTTTCCAGCAGTGCCATTTCTGCCCATTGGTCGCACCGCAGGATCCTTGCTGGGGGCAGTTCTCATGGTGGTATTTCAAGTCATCTCTACCAATGACGCTTTTGCGGCTGTGGATCTGCAAATCCTGGGTCTCCTCTTCGGGACCATGGTGGTGAGCATCTACCTGGAGAGAGCTGACCTTTTCAAGTATTTGGGTAAAGCACTTTCCTGGAGAAGCTGGGGTGGCAAGGACTTGCTGTGCAGGTTGTGTCTACTTTCAGCAATTTCCAGCGCGCTCTTCACAAATGACACCACATGCGTCATTCTCACTGAGTTTGTCCTGAAGCTTTGTAGAGAGAAGAAGCTGCCACCACAACCCTTTCTCATTGCACTTGCTTGCAGTGCAAATATAGGCTCAGCGACAACTCCAATTGGAAATCCGCAGAACCTTGTCATTGCTGTACAGAGCAAGATTGGGTTTGGGAGCTTTCTTGTTGGAATTCTTCCGGCCGTGGTGGTGGGGTTAGTCGTCAACACACTCGGGCTTTTGCTCTTGTATTGGAGGCGGCTTTCCAATTCTGCAGTTGAAGATGAAAGAGAAGCAAAAGATGATCCGAGTGTCAATGCTGCTGGTGGCGACCGAAGGGAACAACCAGAACGTCCAAATGTTGGAAGTTTTTCAGAAGATGTTGAACTGCCTAGGATGCTGGAGAAAAAGCGAGGTGAAATTGATCGAAGGAATTCGGATAGCTTGGTGGTAGAGCTTGCCAATTACTACAGGACTGGGAGAGGTGGAGTGGAGGTGCAGCAGGACTCAGGCTTAAGCCCAGTGAGAGGTTCTGTCCTTTCAGATGTGTTGGGCTTAGAGCCAAGGGTATCATCATCACCATATCCTCATTCTCATCAGCAAACAAGGAGCAACGAGGGAGGAATTCTGAATCAGATTGTGACAGATGCTTTGCCTTCAAATGCACCACAGTCTGCAGTAGTAAGACAACAAAGAAGGAGAAGGATTTGGAAAGTTTGTGTGTACCTTGTCACAGTGGGCATGTTGGGTGCCCTCTTGGCTGGCTTGAACTTACCCTGGACTGCAATCACTGCTGCTGTCACTCTTATGGTGCTTGATTTCTCAGATGCAGGACCTTGTCTTGATCAGGTTTCCTACCACTCCACTGCCATGTGTAAATTGTAGAAGTTGCAAAATGCTTCTTTCTTGCTTATGAATGGAGGATCTGTGTACTTCTTGCGCGTTGGCATTTAATGCAACAGTTTAAGGGTAGGCAAGGTTCAGAATCTGGAATTCAGAAATGTCACTAAGGTCTTCTACATTTCATGCTTTTTATCTCCTTGATGTGTGAAGCGAAGAATACAAGAACTCCTTAGCATGCATTAGTGCCAACTTCAAGCATCAATCCCACATCATTTGTTGACACTGTAGACACAGCAGCCAGGCAAGCAAGCAAAGTGCTTAATGAAAGTGACTGGAAAATTGAGGTGACTTGGAAGTTGGCATCTGTGGGAACAGGTGTCGTACTCGTTGCTGGTGTTTTTTGCAGGCATGTTCATTACAGTTGCTGGGTTCAATGCTACTGGAGCACCAGGCCAGCTCTGGTCTGCTGTAGAGGCCCACGCGCACATTAACTCCGCTAGTGGCCTTTCAATCCTTGCCATTGTTGTCACCGTACTTTCTAATGTTGCCTCCAATGTTCCCACAGGTACAACCTTTTCCCTCCACCTTTGAGAGTATATTAGGAAAATTCACTGAGACTACAAGACCCCATGTCTGAGCACTGCACTACATCCATGAAGTATCTCCACAACCTATTGAATTTCAAGAGCTTTGCGGCTGACAAGTTGCCAAGTCTCTGTACCACCATTGTAGCGCATAGAGCTTAAAACTGCAGTGTTATAGGGGTCGGTATATGACTACAGTAAGGGGTTTATCCAATATCTCCTGGCAGACTGACATCCCCTATTACTTAGCTAGAGCAGATGCCCACAGTTGCTGCCTGATTTGTGATCATCACTTGCGTTAATTCTGGTTTTTATATGCAGTTCTACTCTTAGGTCCACGAGTTGCTGCATCTGCAGCTGCCACCCCAGGTGCAAGCGTAAGCAAGGCATGGCTCATATTGGCGTGGGTGAGCACTGTGGCTGGTAACTTAACTCTTGTTGGGTCTGCAGCGAATTTGATTGTGAGCGAGCAAGCACGACGGTCTCCTCTCTTAAGCTACAAACTTTCATTTTGGAACCATTTGCGGTTTGGTGTTCCTGCCACCCTCATTGTTATAGCTGTTGGCCTTCCCCTTATTCGTGGATAAAGACTTATCTCACCCATGAGAGAGATGGAAAGGATTTAATGCTATGTTTTGTACAACATATTGCAGAGGTTGATCACTAATTTCAACATCTGTTTAGAAACTTTTAATTTGAAGAGGAGCAGAATTTGCTCAGAGGAATTGTCACCAGGCTTTCAGAGTATCATTTATCAAAGTGAGTTGCCATCAACTTGGTGGTATACCTGTGTTCTGCTTGAATATTACACTTCAAATTGTGTTCATTCTTCATGGCTGAGAGCTTGTATTACATACTGAGCATTCTAACCAATGCTCACACTGTACAACTTACAGTGCATTAGGCAGATGTACATTTTCCATCATGTGATTGAGTGAAATCCCAACTTTTGTAGTAGAGGGGTTTAATTTCAGAATTTCACAGTTTTGATTCATCAAACCAACATGTTCACTCATGTTTGCATTTGAACTATGCAAATATTTGTATCCATCACTGGAATTAATACATGTCTTGTAAAACACAAATCGGTCATACAATGGCAAGATTGGTGGAAGAAAAACTGAGGTAACTCTTCACTAGGAAATTGAAATTTGCTTGTGAAATTCTCAGCAGATCATTTCCACAGTTTCATAAAGCACATAGTCCTTTAGCACCTTATATGGGGTCACCTTAAATAATGTGGTTCATGGAAGAGTAAACAGGCAACTCCTGTAGGCAAATTGCATGTGAACTTTCAACAGATCATCTGCTGGCTTAAACATTGTGGAGTACAAATTATAGTCTTTACTGATTTGTAGTCAACAGAAAAATAATGGTCAAGTAGTACAAATTGGGGGAATTCGATAATTGCCACCACAAAATGGAAGTCATCCATGATGCCAGGAGCAGATGACTTCACAACTAGTGGCAGCTGAAAAATTGGTAGTTTTCTCTTCTTCGTTTTCTGAAGGGTTTTGACCTATTTGAATCATACTGGTTGTATGAACAATACCAGCATCAATCTGTTGAGTAGCAAATGGAAGGGTACACTAGCCATACATACTTATGGTGAAGACTGGGGATCTGTTTGGTAGAAAACAATATCTCCACTGTCTGGAACATAATGATCCTGTTTCAAGCTTGTAAGGAGAGGCTCTATAAGATGTGTGGGAATAGGACCTGATTTTCTGGGGTCCCTGTAGTACTGACCCAGTATAGGCTTGATTGCTTCTGTCTGCAACCAGCCAAAACAGTTTGTGTCAGCTTCTCATTACTAGAAGAGGGTAAAACTGCATTCTCCTGTGTGGTAAGACACATTTTGATGGTCAATAAGATCAGCATCATAATGCACCATCCTTGAACATCTGCTGCTTTGAAGAGACAAGAAAAGCAGATTACTTATACAACAAAAAGAACAAATTAATCAAGAAATAAGTACCGCTTCTATGAGATTGTAGTGAGGGATTTGAGGGAACAGATGATGGACAACATGTGTCCCAATATCATGGTGGATATTGTTGAACCATCCATAGTCCCTATCAATTGTTGACAGGCCACCTCGCATGTAATTCCATTCCTGGCATGGAAGGCAAATACATTCATCAGATCCAGCACGTATCTTTTGATGCCCATGTGTGTAGTTCAACTCTTTCTCAACAATCCAGAATATATCAGACTGCTGTGCCTTGGTTGTAGGAAAAGGTACATACTGTGCCACGGTACCAAGGGACCTTTTTGTCATAACCATGGTGATGTAGGTAGGTCACCACGTCTAGCCATACCACATTCACCTGCAAGTACCCACATGAAAGAACATGTGAGTTACTACTACCAATCATACCCCATGCCTTGACTACATCTCAAGAAAGACACCATGCAAAGCTCTGATAAAGTATTTTTCACCAATGACATGCATATGACCAATCAAGAAAGTACTATACAATCAAACTAGAGGAAAGTCATTGAGTTCCTCAGATAGTCTTGCTGAGGATATGAAGTGACAAAGTCTATCAAGAATTAAAGTTTCTAGGTAGGCGAAGCTGTGGATGTTTCAATAAGTGATCCTTCACAACTCCATTCAATTCCAGGCACATCATTGCCCCAACCATTACAGTTGGTGGAATCACCTGCATGAGATCCAGCCAAAGGCTGCCTGGTTGGAATAAGTTCAGGAGTAAATTATGAGTATATCTGGTAACTCTAGTTCTAAACTCAGCATCTGAAGTCAACTTCAAAGAGACTCAAGATTTACAGACATGAATAGGATCACCAACAAAATGCCCATGCTTTGAATAGGGATAGGACAATAAACTTCATTCTACTTCCTGTCTGACCAGGGACAAAGTTTGGAGGATCACCCAATAAGGCATGACATAGAGCTTGAGCATCCACATGGGTCCAACCACAAAGGTGAGAGCCACTAGAGTTGCCAGCATGGCAGTCCAGCATGCAGTAGATGTCATCACATCCTTAGCTTCATTTGGTACAAACAAATCACTTTCAGGATGGAAATGTGAGCCACGTTTACCAGGACTCCTTGACCACTGCCCCCCAAAAAAAATAGCCATGCAGGAAGGATCTTTGTCATAATCCTCAAGAACAAGGACTTGATAACAGGACAGGAGGAAATTAGGAGTCTAGAACAGAAATGTTCAAATTATGCCCAGAAAAACAAGCACTAAGTTCCTACAACAATAGACTCTCATTGAGGAGGGATTACAGGGAGATGAGGAAGAGGCCACACACCAGGTAAAATGGATAAGCTAACATGGCCCAGGGAAATGACAAACGTCCTTTCTTTGCCCAGAAATCCATGTCTTTATAAATGGTCTCTGAGATCTGTTATCACAAGAAGTCACTTCTTCAGCATGCATAGTGTAGTGATAAAAAAGGAACCTCTTTCTCTTTCTCTCTTTTCATGACCAACAATTCAGAGATTGAGAGAAACTGGTTATGGTCTGGGAAAAGATAGTCATACAGGGTGCCAGGATTCATCATTCTCCACATGACCATGGTTTTGGTGGTGCGTCCTATGGCTGATACGCCTTTGTTGCAATGGGATGACAAGCAGCACATCACACTGATTCAGAAAGATTTGACTCATTGTAAATGCAAAGATGTAGTTTTGTGGTCTAACTGTAGGAGGCCATGTTGACAGTGTTGTTAACACCCTCTAGCAAGCTGCAACTTCAACACTGAGAGACAAAAAGGAACAAAAAAGCGAACACAAGGAAAAATGGTCTCACCAGCCATGATAAGGAACCAAAATAGACGAGTGCGTTAAGTGTCCAACAAGACTATTCAGCTTCTTGTTATTGGAAAAACTTCCATGCCCACTGAACAATCCCATACAAACAAAACAAGAATTCAGCATGACATTGCAGCTATCTTGGTGTAAGAGCATTTCCAGCAGCGCTCAGTATGTGACATATTTTCTGACTCGTTGATTGCAAGAAGAAGAAGAAGAAGTCGAGATGCCAAAATCAATTTTTTTTGCTTCTTCTCTCCATTTACTACTTCAATTCTGAGGCATGCAACAGACCTGCAAAGACGCTGCTTCTTACAGAATGTAGCCATTAAGGAAAAAGTCGAGAAATGAGCTCGACCAAGGCAGGGACAGGGGGCATCAGGGGGCGTACCAGTCGTGTCCCAGGACGAAGAGGGCCCAGAACATTGTGCCTTGTGCCAACCAATACAAGGGCCATACAAACCAAGTGTTAAGGTAAGCAGCTCCTGCCGCCAATCCAAATACAATTGCCACATCTCTGGCCACGAAGCTCATGGATTTCCACGGATTCTTTTCCCAGCAATGCTTGGGAATTGCAGCCCGAATCTCTGCCAACGTGAACGGTGGAAGCGCCGACGGATCGAACTCCCTCTCTTCTTCTGATTCCTCCTCCCCTAAATTACCGGCTTCCCGTTTCTCACGTTCCGTCGGCAGATTCACAGGCCTTACCGGCACCGCAACCATGGTCACAACACCACGCTTTTCGCTTCCACTCCTCCGCATCCTCTCCAAACCAAACCCCAGTCCTTGAGCGGGAGAAACAAACGAGAGTGCTCCGCAACGATTCCTACCGAGTCTCCATGCCCCATATGAGACGGGGGGAGCAGCACGCAAGTCTCCATTCAAGGCCGGTGAAGCCACAGCTGCCACTGTGGGCGCCAAATCCACTCCCTGCAGCAAGTTCCTGGAGAGCATGGAGGCTGCCATCGCTCAAAACTGGCTGGTCACAGAAGAGCACGCAGGCTCTGCTGCGGTACCCACTACAACAAGCAAGCAAACACACTTTGAAGACCCGCGAGCCGCGGGACGACGACGACGACGACGACGACGACGACGTTACAACTACAAATGCGTGAGACGACGAGCTGTGCATCCAAGCCGCACAGGGTTCTGTAGTGTTGGTCAAAAGACGAACAGCTAGCGAATCCGCACTTCAATTTTTTTGCACACTTGGAAAAACGATCAAAATCAGGACCTAAATTACTTATCACAACTCACGTGCAGCCAAAAGAAAGGAGATTTATGTAGGGTAAAGCCCTAGGATGAGGGAATTCTCAAAATAAGGGGCCTGGGACCAGTAGAGGAAACTGTCAAGTCCAATCTCGCGTTTTGGAATGTCTACCTCCCATGGGCTTCACTTATCATAAATAAAAGCATTGGGCAAAATTTATCATGAACCAAACCTAAGTAGATTGCGAGGCATGGCAGTGGGAGGGATATTATTATGCCTGCTCCTCAATAGTCGGAGGGAAATTATGCCTACTTATACAGGTTTAAGAACCTTCCCACTATTGAGGACTAGGCATAATATCCCTCCCATTTGCTAGGAGGGAAATTGATGGATATAATAAAGAACCTCCAAATACACTACATTTTTTGCTTCAGAGTGCTTTTACATTTGGGTACATTGTGGAGAGCAAAGTAGAATTTTTTTTGGGGGAACCTTATTATATTCTGGTGAACATCTTAAAAGCCATGGTCTAATCTCATGAACTTTGCCTTTTCTTTTCTTTTCCCCTCAAAATATGGTACCTTTATGCCCTTTTTCCCCGTAAAAACCTGGCAGGAATTTCCCCGTGACATATTGGGAGTGCACAATACCACATGTAATAACTCCTCTGCTGAGAGTAGTAGGCAATTTCTGTTTTGGGGGCGGGCATTTTGTTTTCGAAATGCTCATGTTGATTTTTTAAAAAACTTTATACTGTGATACCCGGCGGGTACCAGAATGATCTTCTCCACATATATAAATATTTGGAGTTTTAAATCTGTGTTTAAGGTAAGTTTGAACAAAGCCATGAGAAGTAATGGAACTATGAGCTCTACTATAGCAACTCGATTCTTCATCACTGTATTTGGGGGCATATATATATATATATATATATATGTATTTTTTCTTGTGTTCCCATCATGTTCCCAATGATGTACCTTAGGTTCCCAATGGTTTCCATGTGATGTTCCCCAAGTTCCCAATGGGTTCTCTTCTTTTGGCAGTACCAAAGCCTCTCTTCGAATTAACTTATTATACCTGTGCCATGAAAGTACTAGTATAGGGTGGGACTAACACATACCTAGTGTGATGTTCCTCACATTTAAAAGCATGAGGTCTTATTATGCTCTTTATTCACCCCATAAAATCATGGAGAATCTGGTTAGGTGGCCAATTCCAGGGAGCTTGTCCTGGTGATTGCTGGGACCCAGAATCCACCATATATGGCCCATTCCATAGTACATTCACAACTTTTGAGAGGCTGATTCTGCCATGGACCTATAGATATTGACCCATGTTGTGAGAGAACTCAATTGTGAAAAAAAACTACTAAATTTAAGAAATTAATTTCCAGTGACAGAAATTACTCAAAATTTTTAATATCTCCCTCACTTTAGGTCTAAAAATTACCAAGTCACCTCCAAGAAATCACTCATCCAGACCTTTCCAACAATAAAAACGAACGGCTTGCCTGCCTCAATTTCTTTAAATAATTAGTTTTGATTTTGTTGAATTTTCTTTGACAAAAATTGTTCAATATTCAAAATCTCTTGCACCATAGGCCTAAACACTACCAAACCACCTCGGTGCACCCCTAATCATGAAGGGCTTTCAAGCAGTAGTACCAAGGGTGCAACAAGGGGTGCTGCCATAGGGAGATTTCAACATGATAAACAAAACTAAATAACTTTTCCTTAATAGATAGATTAAAATATCTAAATTTCCAAATTTGATTTTAAATGATGTGCGATCTTTGATGGCCATTGGAAGATTTCCATAACCGACAGCCATTGGAAGATTTCCATAACCAATGGCCATTGAAAGATTTTTCTGCAGCTCAAATAATTTTCTACATATCTTCTAGCCCATGGCCACTCCCACCAGCCCACATGAACACTCCATGGTCAAATCCGGGCCACTGCAATTTGGTGTGGTGGGTGGGATGGGTGTGTAAAAAACGTTTGTTTGACTTCACCCATTTGCGGAAACGTGCACATGAGACGCAGTTTTGTGATTTTCCCACCAAGTTCATCTTTCTCATGTGTCTGAAATTGCCAAGA
>Ga0209611_10014620_pt1 | contig 10443 bp, 6 predicted proteins | sample S1TSphgellanicum_3_FD_187693 | JGI IMG/M metagenome (GOLD analysis project Ga0209611, IMG submission 187693) | Host-associated microbial communities from peat moss isolated from Minnesota, USA - S1T2_Fc - Sphagnum magellanicum MG (SPAdes) (version 2) | ecosystem: Host-associated > Plants > Peat... | reverse complement strand
ACTTACTCTAGTACCACCAACCAGGGTTTCTTTTTCTTTTTCAATTTTACAATATTAAAAATTAGGAGATTTTTTCAAAAAAGCTATCAAAAGTTAATCAAACTTTACACTAAAAACCCAAATTTTGCCAAAATTTAACCCTTTTTTTGGGGTCGGAAATCAACAAAACTTGTCCCCCAACAAAAGCATTGGTGCCACTGGTTTAAAAAATTTGAATCAGTGAATGACTTTTTATACCACTTTCCTTCTTTATATGCTTCCCCAAGGAAGATGTTCTTCTAGGTTTGTTTTTCGTATTTTGTAACTATGCATAATCATTTTTCATTATTATTTTATTTATTATTCATACGTAATTTAATATGAGGTAGCTATTGTTGTGTAGACATTGTTGTGGAATTGATTAATACATTAAAGCATATGAGATCAAGAATAACCATTCATGCTAATGAGACAATTCACATTTTGAATTTGTCCTTGTAAAATTATGTTAATGTTCAAGATTAATTATAGGGCGTCTTTGAATATAATTTTGTGAAAGGCATGTGATTAGTTCCTAACAAACCTTTCTTATATCCAAATGTCTTATTTGTTTGTTTTCGTATGTTTAGTTGAAGTTGAGATGAATCGATGACATGCTTTCAACTTCATTAGATGTTCCATTGTTTCAATTGTCTAAAACAAGTCAATGAGTCATGTTAGATATTACAATGTGAATACTAAGTGACACAAGATAGGTTAAAGTGTCACAAGAAAGCTTAATGTTGAATCTAATTAATTATCTAAAGTAGGTCATTGTAAAGGGTTGAAGAATCAAAACAACAACTATCAATTGTTTTCATGGAGTTAAGCTTTCATCTTCAACTATGAAAATGCATTAGATCTAAAGTAGATAGGCCTATAATTGAACATTTAGTGGACAATAACACCTTAGTTACAACTCAATCAATGGTAGAGTCTGAAAATAATTTGTATCCCTTCTATGGCCATTTCATTCAGCTTTTCAATCATTGAATTCCATTTAGATTTGTAAAAATTATGCCTCTCCAAAATAAAAGGGGTCTTCCACATTAAAAACAATTTACGACACACCCACCACCCTAGCTCCAAAAAACTTTCACTCTATACACAATCCTAAAATTCCTTTATGGACACTTCATTCAACTTTGAATCATCCAACTCCATTTATATTTGTAAAAGTTATGCCCTTTCAAAGTAAGGGGGGTTTCCCACTTGAAAACCAAATTACTACACACCTACCCCCTAATTCCAAAAAGCTTTCACCTTATAAACAATCAAAAGTTTATTCATGTATGGTCAAAATCCTTTTGTTCACCAAACACTTACACATTGTTTGTCAAGCTCGTAGCCCATAGCATCATGTTCAATTTCCATCAACAATCTGAAAATTTGTTTGGATTTAAGGGTTTAGATCAATGGTGAAGGGGTTTGTGATGTTTATGATACCTTGAATTTCAAACAAAGATGGGCATCACCACCAAACACCAATCCCCTTCTTCCCCTATTATTGTTGTTGCTACAAGGGTTTCCTTATGTTCCTATTGCATTGCCATTCAAAAAATGTACTATGAATTAAATTATCTTTAACTAGGCTACCATCTATCTTGAACTCTTATTAATGAAACTCCAATTATGAAATGTTCATTCCAAACTTCTCAAACATCTACTAGCATATAACACTACCCCTTTATGTGACATGAGTGATGTTCATATCCTTTTTATCTATAAATTGCTACCCTTTTTAGCATTGTTATTTCTGATGTAAGTGGTGTGGCATTGTAGGGAATGATGCCCATTTCCTTTTTTTGTTTATTACTCGTGGCAATGTTCATCATGTTCTTCTAATGCACTCACCTTGGTGATGGTCATTTCCTTCTTTTCATCTATTATACCGAGTGATGTTTGTTTCCTTCTAATGCATTTGCCTTAGTGATGGTTGTTTCCTTTTTTTCATGTGCTTGCCCTGGTGATGGTCGTTTTCTTTTAATGCGCTTGTTGTAATGATGGTTGTTTCCTTTTTATAATGTGTTGGCCCTATTAAAGGTCATCTTTTCTTTTTTTTCTGATTTGATGTTTTTGTTGATGATCATTTTTTTTTTAATTTGTTGTTCTTAATGATGGTTAAATTTTTTTCTAATCTACTACCCATAATGATGGTTGTTTGCTAGTGATGGATATGATCAACCCCTAGTTTTATTATTTATTCAATAAAAATAGTTTCATACCTAACTAAAACATGTCGAACAACTTGCATTTTTGCCTTTATTCATGTTTTAACAACCTTTTGTGTATGTGTAATGGCACCAAGGTTGACACCTTCATACCCCAATGGGCTAGTTCACAACCCTGATCTCATACATCCCTACTTGCAATTAGAGACCAAGCTCACATGAACATTGCCCTTGTTCGTTTCTCAGTGGACCTTTGAGTTGCACATTCAATAATAGTTAAAGTTTCAATTGCCCTTTTGGACCTTCTTTCTTCCTTTTCCTTTCACTTTCATTCTTTTATTTCATTTAATATTGCCTTAGCCATTGCTTTTGATTGCATATTGTTCAAGTACTCTTCAGAAATGACCCCCCCTCCCTCCCACATGTCCATGATTTATAATCATTTTTATTTTTGATTATGTTCACAAAACCTCCCATTGTTAAACATTACAAGATTATGAAGTGGGTGAGAATTATCCATGCCCTTTCATATTTACATCCATCAATGAAAAAAAAAACCAATATTTTCGTCATTTTTGTCAAAAAAAAATTAACACATCAATTTCATACAATACTTTCAATCATAAACAATCAAGTGTGCAACAAAACAATTGGGCTTGTTTCCTTGATGGCCATCCCCTAAACTAATGGGGCATTTATTTGTAAGCTTGTGTGTGGTGTTGGGCATGTCTACCCTACATTCTTAAGCCCATGTGTCATACCCACAAACATTAAAAATGCAAAGTTTTGGTTGTAATTTTAAATCTTTTCTAAATTTTAAAGTAATAAAACAATGTTTCATGTGTGAGTTACTTGTTCTTGCAATCTTGTGGAGAGATTTTAAAGTTTGATCTCATCCACTAATTCAATCATTAATTATAATTAAACTTTGCATTCAAATTTTCCACTTTTCCATGAAATTTTTTGAACAATCCAATTTTTTTTAAATGTTTTTTCTTCTATTTGTTGCAATTGAATTATGTCTTCATCATATGTTGATTTCATAAATTTACCATGGAACACAACCTTCACTAAAAAATTTGGCAACTTTCATGTTAGCTACATCTTTTCATTATTGTTTTTATTGCATTATATTCTTTAGTCTAGAAATAGTTAATGAAGGACATTTGTTTTTAATTAAAAAATTACATGAGTAAAAATATTAGTGTCATACATTGATTGTTGGGTAAAAATTATAATTCAATTAATTATATGAATGAATATATTTATTTTCAAATTTTAAATATAATTATTATGGGATATGCATTAATAATAGGTATTAATAAAAAAAATGAAAAAATAAAACATATGTACAAAATATTTTCGATATTACTTGTTAATAGGCTTAAATAATAGACCGAAAAGGGTGTAATATATACTAAAGGTTCAAAATTTTAAAAGTAACATTATCAAGGTGGTACTTATTCAACACAAGGAGTTGATGAAAGTCTGGATGCAACAATTTGGTGGTCCATTTACATGGATTGCAATATTTGTTTTGTTAGTTTTGATTTAAAAACCCAAAAGCCTATTTTATTTTATTTTATATATTTTTCTCATGGAAAAAAACAAAATGTTTTTATATAATGACATTATGAGTGCCATACATCATTTCATCATCTGAAATGTGATTCAATACTAGATTGTTTGTTGATGCATTTCTAAAATTAAATTTGAGCATTTTATGCATGATGTTTTGTTACTCTCACCTTCCTACCATCATTAGTTTTCACCTTCAACTACAACTAAAAGGTCCAAAAAGAAAATGCAATGCAAGCATAAAATATAAATTAAGTTTAAGATGATTTCAATATGTGGACATTATAAACTTAAATAATAATAGGGTGAGAAATTTAACACATATTGCCCCTTCCCCCCAATGACCAATATATGAAACCTTATTTTTTAATCACAATTTTTTTTAATACAAAACTAATGAACTCCCCAAGCATATTTTACAAGAATGGATGTCTTGTCATTTTTTTTTGTTGTTGTTGGTAGTTCCAAGACATTACATTTCCGAAAAATATATTTAAAAAAAACAACTTATGTGTGCACAAAATAAATGTTGTTCCTTATTTTATACTTAACTTCATGAATTTTTCATGTTTCAAGTCTATTGAAAGCTAGATGCAATTCACTTTTTTACAAAGCTATCTAATGAAAGACATTTAAAGTTTTTCCTTTTCCAACAAAATTTTCCAACTTTGCAAAATTAACCTTGGTCAAAATTTTGTCATCAATAGTACAAAATTGAACATGCATGTTTTTCAAATCTTTTAATCATCAATGAAATCTTTCAACAACAATTGCAACATCCATTCAACAAACTTTATTTGCAAGTACATAAGCAATTCATGATCTACAATGTGCATAGAGTAAACTTATTCCACAAAAATATAGTATTATTACCCCAAGGAAAAACAAAACCCAATGTGCAACCATGGAAATAAAACACATTTAACATTTTGCAAGGGGAAAATTGCAATGACAACTCCAAAAGTTAGAAGTAATGCAAGCATTATTGTACAAGTTTGTTAACACATTGCTTGTTATATGTGACATTTTCCTAAAAAATATGTGTGATATGTAAAGCTATAACATGCCAAACAACTTTCATTTTACTATTCAAAAAGATTGGCAATGTTTTTTACACCTATATGCAAATAAGTTGCAATTAAAGCCTATGAAACAACTAGCCAAAGCTCAAAGGAAATTGAACTTCATTTTTGTTGACCAAAGCACATTGGTGTTCTTTCAACTATTCCTATTACAACTAACTCTAGAAAGCCAAACTTTAATGCATCATGGGGTTTTATAAGCAACCTTGCGAGTTTGGTGGAGCTTAAGGGTGACCTTGTAACCTTGAGAGCTTACAAGTTTGGGGATCACCTTTGATGTGAACAATGACCAATTATAAGAGAGAGTGGAGATAAACTACCACTTGCAAAGCTTGGCAGCTTGCAATAGAAGGCAATGACCATCTCACTAACTTGTTGAGCTCGACAATGAGACAAAGAAATAATGACATGCAATGATGAGCAACAAGGCAAACACTACTACAAAATGTGAATGCAAGTCACTAGTCCTTCTTCACTAGGCTAGTGAATTCATTGCTTCCCCACAAGGTTTTGTTCACTATGACCAATGAATTCACTCAACATCCAATGAAATCACTTGATGTACATGGACACCTTTTGTTGTAATGAAAATTTAAAAAGAGAAAAAGATTGATGAGCTTCTTGCAACTCTTACACACTTGGTGATGCTTTATAATGCTTGCAAAGGCAAGAGTGGACAACTTGCAAGAGCTATGTGAGAAAAAGAGAGGGAATTCTTTTTTTCTTTTAAAGGGGGAAAGATGGAAGAGAAGGGAGGGCCTAGGCACAAAGAAACAAAAATCCAATAAAATAGGGGCACTAATGCAATCTATGCCACCTAGATGACAAGGATGAGGTCATTCACACAAAGCGGGATGTATCTTTGGATCTTTCATCCAGTGCTGGTACAAGTGTAGTTACTGGTTCACCCAAGGCAGAACTTGAGGGTTAGTTGAAATTGAGGTAAACTTTAGCTTTTAGACTGATAAGGTGAAAAAGTCAGTGAACAGATAAGGGTCATCTACCTACTAGGTAGGTATTTTATGTTTGTACTCTCTACGAGAGTAAAGAGAGAGATTATGATTATTCACCTTTTACTGTTGTTTTTGCAGTGAATTATTTTTCAATATGGGCTATTTAATTATTATGTGTGACACTTGCCCAATTCAAGAACCCCATTTCCACCTCATGAGCTAACTAACTCCTTTTTTACTTCAAAATTTTTATCAATGTCTGGTCTGAGGCTATCCTCCTCTCCATGCACTGAAACCAGGTCAGGTGGGGGTGGAGGGGGGCAAAGGTGCCTTCCATTATCGGAAACAACTAGTTTGTTAATTGTTCTGCAATTTGTTGTCTGTGGTAGTACAGAGAAGTGTTTTTAAGAATTTTTGTTTGTATCCAAAGTGGCAATCCTCCATGCGAAGATATAGAAAAAGTGGCAATCATCCTCAGGAAGATTCAGCCAAATCTGGCTATGAAGTACAAAACTTTAATCATCCTTCTATATCTTGGGCTACACACTCAAAAACCAATATAGAACTTTGGAGATTTTTACTATGTTTCCCTCACTTCTGAGGATTGGAAACCTCCAAAATCACTTCAATATCAAGTTTCCAAGTCATAAATTCGGCGAAATTTTGGCAATAAAGAGAAGGCTGGTACGAAGAGACGACTTAAAAATTGTAATAATTTTCACATGGTCCCCACATTTTGAGAAATGTTCACAAAGTTTTACTGTGAATTGTGAGTGCATATTTGAGGAACATAATGGAACATTTCCTATTTTAACTGTTGCTAGTTTGAAATTTGAACATGCCCTTAGGACTTAGCAGCAGAGCATTATACCATAAGCCCCTTATTCCATGTGACATTTGTAGTCCTTTATTGAACAAAGTCACTCCTCTACATGTCACATGACACATATCCAAGTATCCATTTTCATTTTCCTCCTATGCTCTCCTTTGGCTCCAACTAGTAAAGTTATCCTTCACATCCTTTGATGGGGGCTCAAAGGAGGCCTTGTCGCAAATCTCAGACTTAACTTGATGGCCTGGGGCTGCTAATGCCAATCAGGCCTTATAAGCTTGTTGCTTTGCCTAAATTGTTTCAAGTTTTTATAAAAAATCTCTTCTATATCTTTACAATTATGAAACTTTCTATGCAGAAAGAAAGTTTCTAGACCCATTTATTGGTCTGCTTGGTATTTGTAGTTACAATATTTACATTCATTTGTTCATTCCATTGCTTGATATGAAGTCATTCACCTTTTTTGATAGTTGATAAGACATTGTTTATCAGTCCATAATAAGAGGTTTGAGGCACTAGGAAGTTATGTGTCAGGTAAAGTTTTAGGGGTGAGGGTATTCTCAATAAAGGGCCTTAAGATGAGATAAAAGCCAAATCCAGCCCCGCATTTAGAGAATGTGCCCCACCTGTGGGCCTTAGGCAATGAAAAAAAAACGGTGAAAGAGAGGGGCAGATCTGACCAACTCGACATCAACTTAATTGAATGAAACAATTTTAATGAACTTGTCACATGGATGAAAATGAACCAGATGGATGAGATTGCAACATATTGACAAACTTGTTGATGAAGCTTACTAGAGGGATGAAAAAAATACATTGAATAAAAATTGCCAATAAACATCTCCAAATTGTTGAATTGATGACGTCAACAAATATGACAATATGGATGAAGTTGGATAATGTGATGAAATTCATGACTTAAATGAAAAATAGAATCACATCAGTTGGAAGTGAAAAGAGGTAGAAAGCTTTCCAGCTGCATGCAACCAACCAACACAAAATCATTATTGAAAAAATTGGTGATATAATCAAACTTCATAATGATGCAAAATATCACACAAAATAAAAGGCTGATATGAAGTCCAGATTTGTGAAACAATCTAATGTGTAAAATTAAACATGATAAATAAATAAGTTGCACTTAGATACTAGAAACTACTGTCAATTATAGAACTGGCCAGTAAAAGCCAGTGTTTGGCCAGATACCATATATGCACCATAGGACGGAGGTGTAAGGTGATATAAACCGTTGGATCACCTCATTTGTCACCAAGGTTTGAGCACAACAGTGCCTTCCACCCTGGAACTTGATCACCACCCTTGGTTCAAGGGGTGAAGTGCCTTCCCCTATATGTAAAGAAGTTCGAACTATCAATCCCAGTTATTTCAAAACCCTTAAACAACCAGTGGGTTTCACAAAAAAATTGGCAATGAACTATCAGTTTATGGCATGCAATTTGTCTTTTGAAAATTTTGAGAATTATGGTTATATATCCAAATTGTGTCTTTGGTTTTTTGAGACTCAAGGTTATGAATATACAAAACCACCATGATAACCATAGGGGTTTATTCTTGTTTTTAATAACTACCTTTGTTATATTATACACTGAAAAAAATTTCCATATGTTTTTACGTTGTTGTAGGTTCCCTTTTGATTGAGGGGTTAGAGATTAGGGGACGTTCAAGTAGTTTTTAGTATTTTTTTTTTTTTAATGTTTCATTTAGAGGTCTTCCTCTTTGTTTCATTGTTTTCTTTTTTTCAAGTTTTCAAAGTCAACTTGTTGTTTTGACTTCACCTTATGGGAGTTTTTGAAAGATTTTTGGGTCTGAGTTTTTTGGAGTGTCCTAGGGTCTTTTTAGTCCATTGGCAAATGGCTTTCCCCAATTCTAATGGGGTGTAGGATTGATTTCCTCAAAGATCATTGGTCCAATTGCTTATTTGGGGAGTTGGGCTTTAGTAGTTTGTGTCATCATTTTTAGGTTTTTGTTGAAGATGATAGGTGTCAACAACTCGAGACCACTCCCTTTCCAAGCACATTTGAGATCAACGCAAGAGTTTTTTCCCCCCAAGCTACAACATGTGTCCCCCGTTTTGAGCAATTGGCCGAAGGAGGCGCAAATCACCTTTATAAGAATATTTCATACAAATCACATGACCATTCTTAACCTAACATCTTTTTTGATTTAATTTTTGATTCACATCAAACGCATTTGAAATCATTTGTGCAAGGCCAAGTGTGGGCACTTGGTTGTTAGCCTACCTAATCATTTCTTTTTTTCGCTTGCTTTCAAATGTTTTCTCCATCATATTGTGCACTAGGTTGGGTCTTTCCCATTTTTTAGTCCTTGGGGTGTCACATTGCATTTGTAACTCACCTTTGGATCCTATGTGCATTCATTTTTTTCGTTGCACACATAGTGAGGAAAAGATGGCTTTACATGATGTTTTGCGAGATGCCTTCACAATCATAGCAAGAGATGCAAAATTTCATGTTTTGCAAAAGTAAACTCATGTCTTTCTCCCCCCTGCCTTATAATATTTGTGTTGTTAAATTGACATTGTGTTATCAATTGATGATGTTTACACATTGCCAAACATTGTCATTACTAACCCAACTCAAGTTGATTTGGTTTCGTGAACTGTTATTTTTTGTGGGGTTGTTGTAACAGTACGACTTAGGTGAAGGGTGACTTTTATCACGATTGATTCATAACAAACATGTTTCTCCCTCTAGTTGTAGAGGTTTTCAAATGTCTTCATTAGCAGGTGTACAAGTTTTTTCATCGATGTGCCAACATGGTGTGAATAAAAAAGGCACCAAAAACCTTATTCTCTCAATTTTGTGTGCATTTTATAATCAAAGGGTGTCAATAGTGTTATAGTGTGCACAAGCGATCTTTATTTTGAGACGTGCTGTTGTAATAAGTGAGGGTTCTTCTAAGCTAGGTGTCCTTTTAAGAGGTCCTCCCCTTTTGCTATTTGATATGCTTCTCACAAAAGGAGGGGGTTCTGGAACTTGATGTTCCCCTTGTGATTGGCCCTCTTAGGTGGTTTTTTTTGTGTTCTTGGATGTGCGTCCTTCCATTTTGTTCCTTGTTTTCCCCCTTTTGCGATGCTTTGGTTTACTTATGATTGGCAGGGTTTCACCATCATCACATTAACTCCAATGTCGGATGGTTCTTTAAGGCCAAAGGTTCAGGGTCCAATGAAATAGAATGATCCTTTTAGCTGCGAGCCATAAATTGGACCTCACAGCCTGCAGATAAGGGTCCAAGATCAAAAAGTGGCAAATCAAGGCTAAACCTATTTGGAGGGAAAACCAATTGGTTCAGACCTTCAGACCCCAAAAAAGAGCTCACAGATAGCTCATGATTGGAGAACCTAGAGGCAAGCTAGGGTCCAAGGCAGGGTCCCACTTGAGGATTCAATTTGCTTCAAATGAGTCCAAATGGGTTCCCAAGAATTTGGACTTTGGACCCCATCTAAAGTGGGCCTTGATCTAGTAGTGCAAGTTCTTTCATGGTTCTTTGACCGATTTGTATATGCATATGTGTAACCAAAAGAGTTCCAATTGTGAAACACTCAGCCCCTGCTCTGACCTGGAGAAATGAAATTCTTGTGATACCCATGTCCTGCTCTGAACCAGAAAATTTCTAAACAGTCAAAGAACTCCAGAAAGAACTGGTAGTACTGACATGAAAACTGATGGATCTTTGATTCTGATGTTTTTCAAATACCCAGAACCGGCATTTTTTGGAAAAATCAAAGAACCATACAACACTGGGTTCAATACTGAATATCCTCAATT